>Ga0315555_1000026_pt1 | contig 85936 bp, 60 predicted proteins | sample SalMarSW160380MG_FD_202113 | JGI IMG/M metagenome (GOLD analysis project Ga0315555, IMG submission 202113) | Salt marsh sediment microbial communities from the Plum Island Ecosystem LTER, Massachusetts, United States - Salt Marsh Sediment SW1603-80 ... | reverse complement strand
ATGAGCGACATTGCTTTCATTTATTCTGAAATTTTCAAAAAACATGTAATGGACAAATTACATCCAGAATCTCCACAACGTCTAGATGAGATTATGAAAGCAATAAAAGAGCTTCAAGAAGAGAAAATATATAGCCTATCTATTCTTATGCCTGAGTTGATTGATGAAGAACTTCTGCTTTCTGTTCACGTCAGTGATCATATAGAAAAAATAAGAGCTATTTCCAAAGCTGGAGGAGGGATGATATCAGTTGATACTACTTTGAATGAACATACATTTTTTATTGCAAAATATGCTGCGGGTGCTACAAAACAGGCAGCACAACTTGTTGATGAAGGTAAGACAAAAAGAAGCTTTGCACTTGTTCGTCCTCCTGGACATCATGCAGAAAGTAATTCAGCAGGAGGATTTTGTTATTTTAATAATATAGCTGTTGCAGCTGATTGGCTTATTCAGTACAAGGGGTATAATAAAATAGCAATTATCGATATTGATCAGCATTTTGGGAATGGTACTTCACATATTTTCAGTCATCGAAAAGATGTATTATATGTCTCAATCCACGGACATCCAATGTATACCTATCCTGGTACAGGATTTCCCAATGAAATTGGTCTTGTTGAAGGAAGAGGTTATAACGTAAATATACCTTTATTACCTGGTACAAATACAACTGATTGGCTTCATGCGCTTATTTTTTCTCTTGATATAGTAAGACAATACCAACCTGAATTCATACTTGTTTCTGTAGGATTTGATACGCTAGAAGGCGACCCTGTAGGTGTTTTTAATTTAGGAACTTCTGCTTTTGCAGCTGCTGGATATCTACTTAATGAAATTGCAGAAAATCTTTGTGAGGGAAAAATTTCTTGTACCTTAGAGGGAGGTTACAAAATCGACCAACTAAAAGATGTTAGTAAGAAATTTATTTTAGGACTTCTTGGTAACAAACCTGATATTTTGAATAAAATCTCCACAATTAAGCTATCAGATCACGCTACAAGTATGTTAAAACAAGTTAAGAAATACCATAGAGAATTTTGGAAGTTTTAATACTTCTTTTGCAAATGAAATTTGGAATAATTTTTTAAATGGCTAGTTTTATAAGGTTTTCATGTCTGAAGAATTGGCGGAAGTTCATGTAGAAACTAAAACTTCACTCTGGAATGTTTTTGCTTGGTCACTTTATGATTTAGCAAATACTGTTTACTCGATGGTGATTGTATCGTTAATAATCAACCAATATATTCTGATTATTGGACAATTAGAAAATGGATTAAACTATGCTCAATCTGAATTTATTTATGATACTGTTGTTATGGTAATGCAAATAATCATAGCTATAGGTATGCCTATTGTTGGTGCATTAAGTGATGTTGCTGGAAGAAGAAAACCTTTTGTTATCGTACTTACAGGCGTCATTTTGATTTTCGCAAGTTTATTAGGTATATGGCATAGCATGTGGTTGGTTTTATTGCTTTATGTAATAGCTAATATGGCTTATCAATGGAGTCTTGGGTTCTATGATGCGATGTTACCTTTTATTGCGGCTCCAAGACATGCGGGTAAGGTAGGTGGTTTTGGTGTTGCTTTTGGCTATTTAGGAACAATTTTAGGTTTAGCTGCAATGCTGGTCCTACAAAGCTTTTGGGGATCTCCCAGGAGCGTCTCATCGACAACTACTGATTTAGGGAATATTATCCTTAATCCCCCTCCTGTGAAATATGGTTATTTAGGTAGATGGGAAACTTTTGCAATTGCTATGGCGATTTTCCTGGTTTTTGCTATACCGTTCATATTTGTAAAGGAGAGAAAAAGATCAGAAAAAGCACCTCCAGCTAAAATGGCAATAAAAACTTCCTTTAAACAGCTAGGGGAAACTTTCAAGGATATAAGAGGACACAAAGAGATGTTCAAATTTATCATTGGATATTTTCTTGTAGTTGAAGTAGCGAATGTAGTTATAATAAAAATGATATTAATAGTAACTGATGGAATGGGGATGGATTATACATTCGCAAATTACTTCATCATTATAGCTACAGTTTCAGCTGTTCTTTTTACTTACCCAGTCGGAATGTTTGCAGATAAAAAAGGTGCAAAAGCGACATTCATTCTAGTTTGTTCATTATGGTTTGTGGCTCTTGGTATATCTATAATAGCTACTCTAGTGTGGTCTCCAATTGAAGTTCCAACAATGTTAGGTGGGACAGGAGGATGGACATTCCCATTCGTAATGGTGATAATTATGGGATTACTTGCTGGTCCAGCTTTAGGTGGAACATGGGTGGCACAAAGATACATGGTTCTTGAACTAGCTCCTAAAGAGAAATTTGGTGAATATTTTGGTTTTAGTAAACTTTCTGGAAAAGTATCATCTTCGATAGGACCGATTATTTGGGGAGCTATAATCGCTCTTACAACAGTTGGCTTAGCTCTTAATCAAGTATATGCATTTGCTGTTGGAGTTGTCGGAGCTATCATGCTAGTTGGTTTGGTTATTATTCTACTTGTAAAACCTGCAAAATTGATATTAAAAGAAGAAGGAATAATTCCTATTAAGAAGGAATAAGTTCCTTAATCTTCTCTTCTTTTATTTTTTTAATTCCATTTCTATTACTTCTGATCAAGGTAGAATAGATGACTAGAAACACAAGAGAAAGCACTAGCACAGAAATTAATGAGTTGTCAAGTGAAACAGTGTATAAGTTATAGAAAACACTGGCTATAAAGTAAAGTAAGTTTCCAAGTGATGAATATATAGATATTAAGGTCGCTCTTTGTTCAGATGTTGCTTTTCTCTGAATCATGGTTCCCACTATAGGAGCTCTACCTCCTCTAGCGATCTGGACTAGATATATGGTTGATAAAATTCCGAGGTTGTCAATTTTCCAAAGCACAATAGTGTTAACAATCTCAATGATCATAAAGCCAAGTAACATCAAATCTTCATGTTTTTCATTTATTTTACCAAACAAATAACTTGATCCTGCAGCAACAAGATTCATACCTGCGAATATGAAACCGATATGTAAAGGAGTAATTCCATATTCAAACAATTTTGGCTGATATGCCCAAAACGTCACACGTTGAGCAACCGAATAAGCTAGGAATGCGAATAATACTGCAATTAAGTATTTTGATTTGAATAGAGTTTGAAATGCCTGTTTGGTTGCACTTCCAGCATTTTTAGCTTTGATTCTTTCAATTTCAACCATTTGAAGACATAGAATCACTTTGACTACAAAGGTACCTGTTAGAATATACAAAGGTAATCTGAGTGAATATTCTCCTATCACACCAGCAACCATCAAAGTAATCATTGCAGCAATAAAGGATAGAGTTGAAGCTTTTCCAAGTATTGATTTAAATTGTTTTTCTTCTTTAAATTCTGCTAGAGTATCATATACTAAACTTGAATCTGATCCAGATATAGTTGCTAGTCCTATTCCGAAGAGTGTTTCGCTTATTGCAAACATTATGAAAGTATGCCCTAGTGAATATGTTAACGAACCAATAGCAAGGAACAGATATCCAGATGCTAAAACATATTTACGTTTAAAAGCATCGGAGATTGCCCCACTCGGAATTTCGAAGATAACTACAGATAAGGCGAAGATTCCTTGAAGGAATAGCATATTGCTGAAACTTAGATTTGCAGATTCCCAAATCTTAACTATTACAGGAACAACCATTGATGTCAGGTCCAATTTAGTTAAGATGAACAACCACTTATTCTTGTGAATAATTTGGTTTTTAGTTAGTTCCTGGACACTTGTTTGTGTTAACATTTGTTTCTAACTCCTATAATTAGTTGGTTTACATGTCTTTCCTGGTTCAAAATCGAAAATCTCCAATAGGATAGAGAGAATTTGTAAACAAGCGATTCAATCAGTTTTTTACAGAAAAAGGATGAGAACAGAATGTGTTTTGAGCATTGGTGTTTTTTCTGTTTATACTTAGCTAATTGGACCAAAAGCGACAGTATCCACTAAAAGTGTATAACAATTGACTTTATTCTGTCGCTCATTCTTTAACATCAGTACTCTAAAACATGTTGCTCACCAAAGTCTTAAAAGTTTATCGATGAATTAGATTCAAAGATAATAAGTTGATAGATATGTTGGATAAGTCGTTTGAAGAGATTGAACAGAAAATTGTAACATTTATGCAGAAAGGTAAGATCCCTGGATTAAGCCTTGCAATTATTAAAGATAAAGAAGTTATTTATTCAAAGGGTTTTGGAAGTAAAAACTTAGCAGAAAATCTTCCCACTACTTCAGATACAATTTTTGGAATAGGATCTTGCACAAAAGTATTTACTTGCTTAGCTATAATGCAACTTGCAGAACAAGGTAGATTATCGATAGATGATCCTGTTAGTAAATATATTCCCCTCAAGATAGGTCTAAAAAATCATCCAATTAAAATTCGACATTTAATGTCACATTCATCAGGTTTACCAAACCTAGGTGCAGCTACAGTGTTGATAACGAGACATGCACCTATAGAAGAAACTTGGATTCCGTTCGCTAGTAAAGACGATTTTTTTACTTTTATAAATGGTGCTCAAAATGAAATTACAGATGAACCTGGAAAGAGGTATTTCTACTTCAATTCAGGGTTTACAATGCTAGGAGAGATTGTTGAAGCTGTAAGTTCTATGAAATTTGAAGATTACATCGAAGAATTTATATTAAAACCATTAAAGATGGAAAGATCTACCTTTTCCGAAGAGAAATTCTCCCAAGATGAGGATAAGATGACAGCATATTTAATCGAAAAAGATACACCTGTAGTCAAGAAACATCCTTTTGATCATTTTATCTATGCTGCTGGAGGTTTACTTAGCTCAGTAAATGAGATGTGCAATTTTCTGATTATGTTGCTGAATAATGGAGAATTTGATGGAAAGAGGATTGTTAGTAAAGAATCACTTCAAGAAATGTTCTCTATTCAGATTGAAACTCCAGTAAATTTCTTAGGACGAAGTGGGTATGGTTTTGGTCTAGCTATTTCTGAAGACTTTTTTGGACAAAAAATCGTATCACATGGTGGGTCTACAGCTTTATCTAGCGCTCAATTTTCTATTATACCTGAACTTAACATGGGGATGGTGACTGAAGCTAATGTTGGAAATGGAATGGGTATCATAATTAGTCAAACAATTTTAAGCACTCTTATAGGTAAAAATCCAGAGAAGGAAATACCATTCTTTGGAATTCAAGCAAGGATGGAAAAATTATCTGGAGAGTATACAAACTATAAAGGATTAAATAAAATCAAGATATTCGTTGATAATGGGATACTTGTTGGTGAAACAACCCTTGGAGAGATAACTACAAGGTATGTGCTTATTCCAAAAGATCCAAAGATGGAGGATTATAAATTCTATGTCTACAATTTTGGAAATACGTTACCTGTACATTTTGAAATTAAAGAAAATGACAAGATAGATTTATTTGTAGAAAGGAATTGTTTCCATAAAATAAAATAACTCTTTCTTCCCATTTTTTGTAAAACATTAGAGTATATAAAACAGATTTATATTATTTTATTCATGTCCAAGGGAAAAGAAGAGATGTCAGCAGAACAGCGTGAAAAACAACTTAATGTTTTAAAAATTCGTTTTGAGAAAAATATGAATCGCCACAAAGACCTTGAATGGGGTAAAATAAGAGCAAAACTGGAAGTTAATCTTGAAAAATTCTGGTCACTTAATGAAATGGAAAGAACTGGTGGTGAACCTGATGTTGTTGGTTATAATAAAGAAACAGATGAATACATCTTTTATGATTGTTCAGAAGAAAGCCCTGAAGGTCGTAGAAATGTTTGTTACGACCATGAAGCACTAGAGTCAAGGAAAGCACATAAACCAGAAAATAGTGCTATTAACATGGCAACAACTATGGGAATTGAGCTTTTAACAGAAGAGCAATATCGAGAGTTGCAAAAACTTGGAGAGTTCGATACAAAGACATCAAGCTGGTTGAAAACACCTGATGATATCAGAAAACTTGGAGGAGCACTCTTTGCTGATTATCGTTATGGCAAAGTCTTCGTATATCACAATAGTGCACCATCTTACTACAGTGCTAGGGGATTTCGAGGTGCTTTAAAGGTCTAAATTGTGACTCTGGATTTTTAAAATTTTGTTTGTTTTTAACTTTGGAAATAAGTTTCCACAGAATTAGATAAAAATCTCTCATCTTTTCTTTATCATATACAATAACAGTTTTAATTTCTCTATCTTTTCTATCTTTGATGTTGGAAAAAGACACCGAATCAATAGAAGCTTTTAATCAAATGTCTAGATTAATAATAGGGAGAAGAAAAGAATTAAAACTAATGATAAAAGCGGTTGCAAAAGGATTACCTATCATTATAGAAGGACCAGTAGGTACAGGTAAAACTGAGATGGCAAAAGCTTTAGCTAGTAGTCTTAATCGATTGTTTTTTCGAGTTGATGGTGATGACAGTTTAACTTCGATTAAGCTGAAAGGATGGTATGATCCTCCATTAGTTATTGAAAAAGGATTCTCAAGAGAAACTTTCATACCAGGTCCATTAACTCAAGCAATGGAAGAAGGTGGAATTTTCTTCTATAATGAGGTAAACAGAGCACCATCAGAGACAATTAATGCTGTTTTAACAGCTTTAGATGAAAATCTAATTACTATACCTCAATTAGGTGAGATTAAGGCTAAAAAAGGGTTTATTGGAGTTTTTACATACAATCCACATGATACAGTTGCAACCAATCCTTTACCAAAAGCATTCTATGATAGATGCGTGTGGATTAATGTTACTCACCAATCATTAGAAGAAATGATGCAGATTGTTAAACTTAGAACTAATTCTGAAGATGAACTTCTTAACAAAATCTCATGTGAGATAGTTGAGGCAACTCTGAATCATCCAGAGCTAGAATATGGATCAACTGTAAGAGGAGCGATTCAATTAGTAAGTCTGGTATATGGAACGGACGTACTTGAAGAAGAATCGTTAATCGCTAATTCACTAGCAGTTCATTCTAGGAAAGTAAGATGCAAAACAACTAGTCGAAAGACAGAAGATGAAATCATTATAGAAATAGTTTCGAAGGTTCTTTCAAAATATGATGATAAGAGAGTTTTGAGAAAAAAAGAGAATTAGGCGACCTTATTTCTTCAATTTTAGGGGATGAACCTTTTCTAACTCTGGATACAAAGCATGCAGAAAGAATGCTTCTTAACGAGATTAACCTAGAGCTAGGAAGACAAGTTGAGGATATGTCTCGGATCTTAGAATTAGCTAAACGTGCTGCTGAGCAAACAAATCTGGAAGGATTAAGATTAATTGCAACAAACTATCCTATAGTAGTAGCTCAAGTCCTCAACAAAATCGAACTTTCTGAACAAATGTTAGAAAATCTCAGTAGTGAAGAATTAATACAACTTTATTCTCGTACAAAAAAACATCTAAATTTTGAAATCAGAAAGAGAATGCTTGATAAATTGATTCCTTTCATTACTGAAAAAGCCAAACAGATTTTTCAAAGAGGTATTTCTTCTTCAGTTTCTAGGTATATTAATTATGAACCAGGTAACTCATGGGAAGCTGAAATGACAATAGAAAAGATGCTAAGTCTTGGTAAACTCTCTCCTGATTATGAGAGTATTGTAGCTAAAGAACCTTTTAAACGCAAGAAAAGTATTGTTATTTGTATCGATCGCAGTATGAGCGTGTTGAAGCTTATACACCAAATTGTTTTGATGGCTTCTGTTCTTTCTTTGTCAGTAAAAAAAGATAATTTTGCTGTCATTGATTTTGATTCTAAAGCTTATCTTCTCAAAGGTATGACAGAAAGTATTAATCATGATGTATTAGTAGAACAAATTTTAAACATCGAAAGTGGTGGAAAAACCAACCTAGAAGAAGCGTTAAATCTTGCAATAGATCAAATAAAATTCAGTTCTTCAAGAGAAAAGATCATTTATCTTATAAGCGATTTAGAGAGGACAACGGGAAAGAATCCCCTTCCTGTAATCCAGAAGATTCCTGATTTGAGAATCATCTATGTTAAAACATTTCGAAGAGTATCTTTTGTAGATGAAGTAGTTTCATTATCAAATGTTTCTTTTGAAGAATTACATCAAAACTCAGATTTAGTTGAACTTACTTCTAGGTTGGTGGAGTAATTTTCATTCGTTTTTCTTTTAGAGCTAACAGTTGATCAACCAGAATCAAAACTAATCCAAAACCGTCTAGTATTCCACCTTCAATTTGAGCAACATCCCTGTTAATATTATACTTTATACTGAGAGATGTATCATAAATATAGGATTCAGTTAGATTCCATTCGTCAACAAGAGTAATGAGATAAAAAGAAGTAGCTTCTTCTGTAGCATTTAAAATAATTGTAGTACCGTTAATAACATTCTCATTAATTAGTCGTTCTTCATATAGACTTGTTAGTTTTACTTGTGTAACAAGTGAGAAATATCCTGTTAAGAGGTTATTAAACGTAATATTACCATTATAATAAACATTGGTTAAATTTCCAAAGTCTGTAAAGAAATTAATGAAGGTATCATTATCTGTCAACAGTAGTGAGACATTATAATCAACTAGGTTTTGCTCACTAGAGAACACAACAGTGGTACTAGCATGAGTTTTACTTTCTATAGAAACACCCAATGTAGGATCAAAATCAGTTTGCGTGCTCTTGTATTTTGAAGATACAGTATGATCCATTTCTTTATTATTCCCAATACTAGGTCCCAACAGCACTCCTATAAAAATCAAAAAAAGTCCTAGTAGTGTCATATGACGTTTTAACCGTTTCCAGAACTCTTTGGTAAATATAACAAATTTCACTTGTTTATTATCCTGTTTCCTCTTCTTTCTCTTGAAAGCTGGAAAGAAGATTACAATAAGCCACACAACAAAAATTGTAACATGAAGGGTAAATGATGCAATGTATAAATTAATGTAATCACCATATATAGCTTGACGTTGTTGTTGGGTCATGTTGATGAAATAGATGTTTTGTCCTTCAGATAATGAATAGATAGACCAATCTGGTATTAAACCAACAAAAGTTAAAGGAAAGAAAAGCCATGGAGTGTTTTCAAATCTTAAGTAAATAGAAAGGTCATATAAGTTAGAATCTAATGGCCAAAAAAGCATAATTGGCCCCCAACTTAAATCTAGAAAGATATGCATTATCCACATTATTGAAGCAAGTTTTACAAATCGTACCATTTTTCTTGTAGGAGATTCAATTGGACTTACCTCTTTATGCACTTTTTCAATTACTAACATACTGAGAAGTATAAACGAAGGAATTATCAGACTATGCGTAAAAGTTCGATGTGCTCCAAATAACAAGTCTATATCGGGAAACATAGCAAATAAACTGATAACAATATATTCCCACCTATGGTCTTTATAGTAACTCTTATTCTGTTTAGATAATAATAACCAAACGATTAAACTCTGTAATGCTAAATGAGTTGTAGTGTAAGTCATTTATTTCACCAATACTATAAATTTATGAGAAATTTCTGCTTAAATTAATTTTGTGCTTTAAATACTAATAAATCCTTATATCTAATGAAAAAATATCTAAGACTAATAGTAAGTAAGACTTATTACTTTGATTAAAAATGAGAAGTTATAGTGATTAGGTAGTGGATTTATGGTTATCGATATGCAATCAACTCCGACTGGAAGGTTTAAAGAGTTTCTTCAAGCTTATCAAGACGAAAATGGCAGATTTATTTATGTTGAACAAGTCCAAAAAATGTCCCTTGAAGGATTAACTTCCTTGTTTGTTAACCATGATGATTTTTTACGTTTTGATCCTATGATTGCCAAGAGTCTAGAGGAGGAACCTGAAAACACTTTCAAAGCAGCTGATGAAGCACTTGTTGAAATTCTTAGAATAGAAGACCCAATGTATGTGGAAAATGCTAAAGAAGAAAAGCTTGAATTTAAAGTACGTATAGGCAACACTCCAAATCAAGTTGATCTTCGAAAGTTAAGATCAGGTCATCTTGGTAAGCTAATATCTTTAGAAGGAATTATCATACGTCAGAGTATTGTAAAGCCACTCCTTATTGAAGGTAAATTCCAGTGTGTTAGGTGTGGAGAAATACAACCAGATCTTAAACAAGAAGGAGGATATTATACAGAACCTACAAGATGTGTGAATCCTAACTGTGGAAAAAATGGTCCTTTTAATCTTTTAACTGAAGAATCTACCTATACTGATCTTCAAACGGTTACAGTTCAAGAAAAACCAGAAACTCTACCTCCAGGACAAATACCTCGGTCTGTACCTGCTAGATTAGTAGGTGATCTTGTTGATACAATTAGAGCAGGTGATAGAGCAATTGTTTCTGGAATCTTAAGGATGAAAGTAAAAGGAAAACAAACAGGTAAAATAGCTACGTTTGATCCTTGGTTGGATGTAAACTATGTTTCTTCAAGCGAGAAAGAATTTGAAGAAATAGATATAGATCCAGAAACAGAACAAAAAATACTTGATCTCTCAACAGATATCAATATCCATAGAAAAATCATTAGATCGCTAGCACCATCAATTTATGGAATGGAAACGATTAAAGAAGCACTAGCTACAGTGCTGTTTGGTGGGATAACTAGAGTTACTCCAGACGGGATGAAACAGAGAGGAGAATCAAATTTACTTTTAATTGGCGATCCTGGCACAGCAAAATCACAAATGCTACAGTATGTAAAAAGATTGGCACCAAGAGGTCTTTTAACCTCAGGAAAAGCAAGTACTGCAGCTGGTTTATGCGTGTCAGGTGATAGCAAAGTCTTTTTGCACGATAATATCGTTAAAATAGCCGATATTGTAGAACGAGAATTTGAGACTGGTGAGATTCTTCAATACAATGATCATATGGACTATATCAAGAATACAAATATGAAAAATCAAGCGATTCATTCAAAAAATCTTCAACTTGAGAAGCAACCTATATCTAAATTCTGGAAAATAAAAAGCCCAAAAAGAATGAGGAAAATAAGAACCAAAACAGGAAAAGAAATCAAAATCACTCCACAAACAAGTTTGCTGACTATCAATAATAAAGATGGTTTAGTATGGAAAAGTGCAAGCTTACTAAAAGAAGGAGAAAGATTAGCGACTGTGAAACATTTACCTATTTATAATAAGAAACCTATCCCTTCGATGCTTAACTTATTGGAAACCTATCAAGAAGAAATTACTTTGAAAAATGTTTCGCCAATTGTTCAGCAAGTCATTGAAGAATTCAGCAAAACTGATAAAGATGGAACTCAAAGAAAATTGGCAAAGTTACTAAATGTTTCTGAATCAACAATCCATACATGGAAAAACAAGAATATCCGAGGAAACATTTCTATTTCAAACTTCCAGAAGCTTTGTTTAATCTTAGATAAAGAAGTTTCCATATTACTTCCAGAAACAATCGAGGTAGAGATAAAACGAGGGCAGACAATATCCTTACCAAAAAATCTTGATTCTGAGTGGTTCTATATCTTAGGATTACTTATTGGTGATGGACGAATATCAAAAGATCAAAGTACCGATGGATATGGTGGTATAACAATCGGTTTCTCAAACAAAAATAAAGAATTGCTTAACATTTTTGAGAATTTTTTTAAATCACTAGGAATAACTATTACAAAGACTCCAGAAACCACTAAAAGGCCAGCTGAATTCTGCATATGTTCAAAACTACTCTATCATATTTTCTCTTATTTCGGTCTTTGCACCACTCCTAAATCATCTAGAATTTCTCCAATTTCGGATATTCTATTTTATGAAACAAAATATCTTACAAGCATCCTTCAAGGTTTATTTGATGCTGATGGATGGATTACAATAAGAGATGAAAGCTCATCTCACATAGGTTTTTCCACCACAAGCTCAGAACTTGCAGATTTTGTACAAAATGCTTTATCAATCCTTCATGTTGTAACTTTCCGAAGAGAAAGAGAGCTAAGAACAGCAACAAAAATCGATGGAACTCAAATAATTGGAAAACAAAAGAAGTTTGAGATTACTCTAAGTAATTTTAATGATTTTCAGATTTTCAAAAAGCAAATTGGTTTTAGACATCCATCTAAACGAGAGAAGTTGAATCAACTTTGTTCATTAAACAAATCAAGTCACTTTAATCTAGATAATATTCCAGAAGCTAGTTTTATAGTTAAACAACTAAAAGAATTTTATTTCTATTCTAGTAAGGATTTAGCTGGTTATCAAGGAGCATTTGCTCAATCGAGTATAAGAAAAACAATATCACAAAAACAATTAAGAAAAATATTGAATATTCTTGAACCTGATTGGTTAAGGCACAGAATCACCATTCAGTACCATATTCGTTCTCAATTTTACAAAACCTTACTCTTGAAAAATACCAGATATCATATTGAAAAACAAGCAGAACTTAAAAACCACAATATCCAAGACTACTTTCTGAGGAAGAGTAAAGTTACTATCCCTATCAGAGTTTTTGTAAAATTATTAAAATTAGATTGTAGCATGGTTCCTGAAGAAATTATGAAAGAATTAGAACAAACAATTAAACAAACAACCCAGAAACATGAAGAATTTCTAAAAAAATATGAACTCCTCCAAGCATTGGTAAACTCTGACATCTTGTGGGATGAAATCACTGAAGTAGAAGAATATGAAAGTACAGATGAGTTTGTATATGATTTAACAATTCCAGAAACACACAACTTTATAATAAATGGTTTTGTTACTCATAATACCGCAGCTGTCATTCGTGACCCTGATACAGGTGAATTTGGCTTAGAGGCAGGAGCATTAGTCTTGGCAGATCGAGGGGTTTGTTTAGCTTCAGATACAGAGATACTTCTTTCTTCAGGTAAAATTGTAACTATCGAGAAAATTGCTCAAGGAGGAATAGATGATAAAGTAATATCATTTGATTCAAATACTCTTACCTTAAGTTCAAATAGAATAGTTAGTACTTCTAAGAGATTTAGTAATGAAGTTTTTGAATTAGAATTCTCAACTGGAGATTTTCTCAAAGTCACTAAAGAACATCCATTACCTTCATGGGACAATGGTATTGTATGGAAAAAAGTTGAAGAGTTAAGAATAGGAGATATAATTATTGATTTTAGAAACTATCCTTTCTTAAACTCCAATCTAAATGAGGGGGGGGATTATTCACTAACAGAGGAATTAGCTGAGTTTTTAGGTTTGTTAGTTTCTGATGGAAATCTTTCAAAAGAGAAATATAAAGTATCCTTTTACTCAAAATCTAATGAACTATTAGATAGATATAAATTCTTAGTTAAACAGGTTTTTGGAATACAAACAGGGAACTATGTAGATGAAAGAAATATGATTACTATGTTATACTTTAATAACAAACAAGTACACTCATATCTACAAAGTCTAGGTATTCCAAACATTAACAAATCAAAAGTTCCTTGTATTATACCAAGTATATTAAGTGCACCAGTAAATATCATACACGCATTTCTGTCTGGAATTATAAATGGAGATGGATCTATTTCGAATCGAAAATATGGAGGGATCATTGATATAGTTGCTGGAAATAAAGAAACAGCGGTTTTTTATCAAAAGCTTTTAAGGAAAATTGGAATTGCTGCACAATTAAATAAAATAAAGCATAAAGGCGGAGGTGTTGTGAATGAGGGAAAATATGTCATCTATAAGATTTCTATAACAGGTGTTTCTAACATTAGAAGATTTACACCTGATAAGTTGATGTCTCCAAAGAAAAAAGCTTATTATAAAATTATGAAGAGACAAGATAAATCTGATAAAATATATAAGATTGACAAAATCATTGAAAAAATATCGTCTAAAATTCCTCATGGAGAAAAATCAACACTTTATCTTAACAGTATTAGAAAAAGTCAGTTAAAGGATTCTGGTATAAATAAGAGTAATATTAGAACTGCCTTAGATAATCTTTCACAAAATAAAGATATTAAACAATGCACTGAGTTCAAATTACTAAAACGAATTTTGGAAAATGATGTTCATTTTATTAAGCTCAAGAATATTAACAAAACAGAACCACAAGCAGTTTATAACTTAGAAATAGAAAATGATAATACATTCTTTGCAAATTTTATTCCAGTCCATAATTGCATGATCGACGAGTTTGATAAGATGAATCCTGTAGATAGATCCTCAATCCACGAAGCGATGGAACAACAATCTTATCATCCAAGTTTTGAGATGACTTTTCTAAATGGACAGAAAAACCAAATCGGTCCTTTTGTTGATGACCTTTTCAACAAATACAAGGAAAGAAAGATCTTAGGAAAAGATTGTGAAATTCTTTCTCTTCAAGGATTGGATTACAACGTACTAACTACCAATTTCAAAAATATCTTTGAAACTAATGTCAATCGAGTCAGTCGACATTCTGCACCTGATCATTTTATTAAAATAACCTATTCAAATGGGAGAGACATAATTGTTACGCCAGAACATCCAATTTACGTAAGACAAAATGGTAAAATTCAGACAATAGATGCAAACAAAGTTACTCCAACAATGTTTATTCCTGGAGTAAGAAAATTGAATCTTAGGAACAGCTCAACCTTAACAACTGACTTCTCACAAGGAAGAAAAGAAGTCAATTTACCTGATGAAATTACTCCCAATTTAGCTAAGTTTCTAGGTTATTATATTGCTGAAGGATATTCGTACGAAAGTCCATCCATGGAAGTAAGGTTAAGCTATACTGATTCAGATATCATAGCTGATATGAAGGATTGCATTAGGAACTCATTTGATTTAGAACCTATAGACTCTACAGATATAAACAGAGTCCTTAGGATAATTTCTATTGATATTTACAATTATCTTCACGAAAATTTCCCACAAATTATGCTTAAAAGTCATCAAAAACGGATAGATAGGAAGGTATTCTGTATAAATGAAAACCTCCGAATTGAGTTTTTAAGAGCTGCGTTTAGAGGTAATAGCTCAATTGAAAGTACATCAATTTCCTACTCAACTGCATCAAAAGGATTAGCCCAAGATTATCAAGATCTTCTGTTAACACTAGGAATTAGTACTAAAATTTTGAGTGAAAAATATACATATGGAAAAGACTACGAGAAAGTAAGAATTAGGTACAAAGTATATATCGAGGGAGATAGTCTCGAAAAATTTGTTGATTTAATAATTGGAAACACTCATACCTCTCCCAAATTAAAGAAATTGTTAATGAAGAATAGAAGATCAAGTAGAAAACATGATGTTTTGCCACCAGATGTAGCACATCTAGTCATTGATTCTCTCCATAAACTTGGATTAAGCAATGATGGTTATTTCAATCAACATCTTAATAACAACTATGGCATTACAATTAAAACTATTAACAAATATTATTCTACTCTGATAAACCGATACAATTTACTAGTAAAAAACATTCACAATTTCAAGTCTGCAAAAAATCTTAGAGAGTATATACAATATTCAAAATCAAAAATATCTAAACTCGTAGGTTATTCAACTCCTACAATATTGAAATATGAAAATCAAAATCGAACAGAACTTCTTCAAAAATATAGAAAAGTGATTGGTCAACAGCTGAATTCTGTAAAAGATAACCTTGCAGAAATTGATGAAATTAAGAATTTCAAGTGGTTAAGAGTAAAGAAAGTTGAAATCATCAAGAATGAAGGTGAATTTGCAGCAGAGTGGGTTTATGATGTAACTATAGAACCAACAGAGAATTTTATATCTCATGGACTTGTTCTTCATAACACCATTAGCATAGCTAAGGCTGGTATTGTAGCTACACTAAACGCTCGTGCTGCTGTTATTGCTGCAGCTAATCCTCGTTTTGGTAGATATGAAGATACTCGACCTCCCTCAGAGAATATCAATCTTCCTGCAACAATCCTTTCAAGATTTGATCTTATTTATGTTATTCGAGATGAACCAGATGATGATATAGATAAGAAAATGGCTAGACACATCTTAGAACTAAGAAGAGGTCACGTTTTAGAAGAAGCTGAACCTACCATTCCAACTGATTTGTTGAGAAAATATATAAGTTATGCAAAACAGCATGTTGAACCTTCTCTGACTGATGAAGCTATGGAAAGAATAGAGAAATTTTATCTGAACTTGAGAAAGGAATCAGATGACACAACAGCGATAGCAATTACTCCAAGATACCTTGAAGCTATTATACGTTTATCTGAAGCACAAGCTCGAATGGCTCTCAAAGAAGATGTAACAATTGACCATGTGGAAGCTGCTATTAATTTATTAAGAACATCACTCGAACAAGTTGGGAAAGATCCTATTACAGGTCGTGTAGATATTGATTATTTACTTTCTGGTACAACCAAATCTTCACGTTCAAAAATGCAAACAATAATAGATATTATAAAAGAGGAATCCAGACAAGGAAGTTCTGATATTGTATCAGTTAAAAGAGTCAAAGAGTTAGCAAAAGAGCAAAATGTAGAGGAGGAATTTGTTGATAAAGTTATAAATCAACTTAGAAGTAATGGAGAAATCTACTCCCCTAGAGACGGATATGTCAAATTAGCGTAATTTATGTGGTAATCTAATGAATATTACTGATCTTCCAATCCCAGATGTTGTAAAAGAAAAATTAAAGGAAGAAGGCATAACAAAGCTATACCCACCACAAGCTCAAGCAATTGATAAGGGATTATTAAAAGGCAATAATTTGGTAGTGGCTATACCTACAGCTTCTGGTAAAACTCTTGTTGCAATTATAGCTTGTATTAAAAATTTAATTGATACAGGACTAAAGACACTATATCTGTCACCTTTGAGAGCACTAGCTTATGAAAAATATGTTGAATTTAAAAATTATCTTGATCCATTAAACAAAAGAACCATTTTACTAACTGGAGATTATGATGCGGAAGATACTAGTGCAAAATATGCTGATGTAATAATCGCGACAAACGAAAAGATTGATTCTGCAATCAGACATCAAGCGAACTGGCTGAATAAAATAGGATTAATAGTTTCAGATGAAATTCATCTAATAAATGATTCTTCAAGAGGTCCGACACTTGAAGTAGTTCTTGCATTACTCAGAAAAGTAACTGACGCACAATTACTTGCCTTGAGTGCTACTATACATAATGCTGACCAGATTGCTCGCTGGTTAGAAGCTGAATTAGTATCTAGTGACTGGAGACCGGTAGAACTCAAAGAAGGAGTTCTTTATGATAAAACAATAGTTTATGGAGATGGAACAGAACTTACTATACCTTTGAAATATAAAGATAGTTTCAATAATTTAGTTAGTTATATACTTAGCAAGAAAAATCAAGCGCTTATTTTTGTCACTACTAGAAATATGGCTGAATCAACAGCTAAGAAACTTGCGAGTAGTGTGGGAAAAACTCTAACTAAACAAGATTTAGAAAAACTGAATCTTGCTTCATCAGAGATATTGAGTACTGGTGAACAAACCAAACAATCACGTGGTTTAGCACAGCTAATTAGACAAGGGGTATCCTACCACCATGCAGGATTAAACTCATCTCAAAGAAGAATAGTTGAAAAAAATTTCATTAAAGGTAATATAAAAATCCTTAGTGCAACACCGACACTTGCAGCAGGTATAAACACTCCAGCTCGTTATGTAATTATCAAAAGTATCTATCGTTATGATGTTACACTCGGTAGTTATCCAATACCTGTTCTGGAATATAAGCAACAAGCTGGAAGAGCAGGTCGACCTCAATTCGATAACCAAGGTGATGCAATTCTAATTGCTAAAAATGAATATGATGCTACAAGTCTTTATCAAACATATATTACAGCAGACACGGAAGATATAGAATCAAGAATTGCAACTGAACCAGCTCTCAGAAAAATAGTGCTTGGTCAAATTGCTACTGAAAATACTCAAACAATGGATGAATTACAAGATTTCATCGGACAAACTTTTTACGGATATCAACAAGATTCAGCAAGCTTAAGCTCAATACTGAAAGATGTAATTAAATTTCTAAGGAAAGAAGGATTGATTAGTATTGATCCTGATTACCTCATAGCAACTGGTTTTGGTAAAAGAGTAAGTCAATTGTATATTGATCCTCTCAGTGCAATTGTTATACGAGACGGTTTGGTGAATGCTAATGTTAAAGCTAAGAACTTCCTTACAGATATAAGTTATCTCCATCTTGTTTGTTCTACTCCTGATGTAAGATGGATTACCATTCGTAAAGATGAACAAATTGATGTGATTAATTATATAACTAATCATGAAGAAGAATTCTTGACAGAAGCTCCACAAACATCATTTGATCTAGAGCTTTTCATGAGTAGAGTAAAAACCTCTTTAATTCTCCAAGATTGGATTAAAGAAACTCCGGAAGAGATTATACTAGATAGGTACAATGTTGGAAGTGGAGATATCTATATGGTTGTTTCAAATGCGGAATGGCTTCTTTATGCAGCAAGCGAATTAGCTAAACTTCTGAATTACAATGAAATTTCTACCTCAATTTCTGCATTACACAATAGAGTAGTTAATGGGATAAAATCAGAGCTTCTTGACCTTGTAACAATACCAAATATTGGACGAGTTAGAGCTAGGATACTTTATGATAAAGGATTTACATCCAGGCAAATTCTAAAACAAACAGATCCTAATAAAATCATAAAAATTCCAGGTTTTGGCAAAGAACTTGTTAAAAACATTTATACTCATCTTTTAGGTGACAACTTTAACATGAAAGATTTGAGAGATAGTTCATCTGATAATGCGGAAGATACAGATAAGAATCTATCCATTCCTCAAAAACAACTAGATGATTTTTTCTCTTAAGGTAAAATAATTTAAAAAGTATAAAATTAGTAGTTAGTTGGTAATAGTGATTTCCGAAGATCTAATAGCTACTGAACTTGAAAGAATTCAATATGATTTTGAAGAGATAGATATTCCCGTTAAGTGCTTAAAAACTCTTGAAGAGTTTGATATTGGGAATAGAAAAATAAAATTGGTAAATGGTTTAAAAATAAAGATACCTTTTTGGCTTGCAAATTTATTAGAAAGAGAAAAATTAGTAGAAGTAGAAGAGAATGAAGTACTGGATTTACTGGTTATTGAGAAATTAGCAGAAGAAGAAGGAAAAAATATCGATTTACAGAAAATCAATAATTACATTTACATTCTGATGAAACAAACTTTTAATGAATATACTGAAAAAAATATAACATTGCGATATAGCCAAAAAGAGAGACTAGAAATGAAATTACGTGAGTTAATGACAAAGAGACTCTCGAAAATACTTAAAATTGCGGAAAAAACTAAAAACATCACTGTCAAAATTCGAAATATGACACCAGAAGAAAAATGGCTTTATGAGACTGTTTCAAATTTTGTAGAAAAATGGAAGAATATGGTTAAAGCTTCTGAAGAAGAAACGAGTTAAAAAAACTTATATTGCTGATTGTGTTTTACTTAATGTGCCAAAGTATATTTTTGTTTGTGGAGCTTTGATTTCTGGTTTAGGTAAGGGAGTAGTTACATCTGCTATTGGAAGAAATCTACAAATTAGAGGTAAAAAAATTAATGTTATCAAAATAGATCCTTATCTAAATATAGACGCTGGAACAATGAATCCTTTTGAACATGGAGAGACATTTGTGACAGCTGATGGATTTGAATTGGACCAAGATATGGGAACCTATGAACGTATGTTAAATTTAGAGATGAAAGGAGATCAGAATATAACCACAGGTCAAATTTACAATAATGTCATTCAAAGTGAAAGGAGAGGAGATTTTCTCGGTAAAACAGTTCAGGTTATTCCTCATATAACTGATGAAATAAAACGGAGAATAAGACTAGTAGGAGACCGTGAATCTGATCTTGATGTACTTATTATAGAAGTTGGAGGAACAATTGGTGATATTGAAAGCCAACCTTTCCTGGAAGCGATTCGTCAACTACGAAGAGAAATGCCAAAAGAAGATTCTCTGGTAGTTCTAGTGACTTATATTATTGAACCTCCTAACCTTAAAGAACAAAAAACCAAACCAACACAACATGCAGTTAGAGAATTACAATCACTGGGGCTTAGTCCAGATATGATAATTACTCGAGGTTCTCATGATTTAACTGAAAGTTCTAAACAAAAGATAATCATGTTTTGTGATGTTCCTGCAAATGCTGTCTTCTCTCTTCCTGATCTAGAGACAGTTCTAGAGGCACCACAATATCTCGATAAACAAGGATTTGGTTCTACATTGAATCTTATGTTGCGAATAGAAGACCTTGTAGCTGATTGGTCAGAGGAAACGAAGTTAGTTGAAAAATTCACACTCCCTGAAACAACAGTAAAAATAGCTTTAACTGGTAAATATGCAGAATTACTGGATGCATATATTAGTGTAAAAGAAGCTTTAACGCATGCTGCGGCTCATAATGATATACACTTACTAATTGATTTTGTATCAACTGAAAAATATGAAGAAAACCCTGAGTCAATTCATGAATTATCGAATTATGCGGGTATTCTAGTACCTGGAGGTTTTGGATCGAGAGGAACTGAAGGAAAAATATCTGCTATTAAACATGCAAGAGAGAATAAAATTCCTTTTCTTGGCATATGTTATGGATTTCAATTAGCTATAGTAGAATTTGCAAGAAATGTTTGTCATCTAGAAAATGCTACAACTATAGAAATTGATCCAGATTCTAAGTTTCCAGTGATTAATTTATTACCTGAACAACGAGAAATCACTGAAAAAGGTGGAACAATGAGATTAGGACAGCATAAAATCATATTAAAGAAAGGCTCAATTTTCGAAAAGATATATGAATCGAATATAATCTATGAACGGCATAGACACAGATATGAAGTTAATCCTGAATATATTGAGATTATAGAAGAAAATGGTCTAGTGTTTTCAGGAAAATCCGAGGATAGTATAAGAATGGAGACTTTTGAACTAAAAGGTCATCCTTGTTTCATCGGAACACAATTTCATCCTGAATTTCAATCTAGACCTTCAAAACCATCACCACCTTACTTCAAATTTATTCAGAGTGCTAAAGAAAGAGAAACTTAAAACCAAAAATCCTTTACTACAACTTCTAGTAGTTTTAATATGAAAATATAATATATATTAGTGTGGAGTTAAAATGGCAATTCAAAACAAGGTAGATAAAGCTATAGATGATATTTCAAAGAAAATCAAGACATACAATGAACATCGAAAGCTTTTCCAAGAACTTTTTCGAGAGGTTAAGGCAGTTCTGAATCCCTCTGAATTCCCTCCTGCTTTCAATATACAAACAACTGATACGATGTTTACATTAAAAGTTCCAAAAACCAGCATTGACGGTTTGAAATTTGCAGGAATAGATGGAGGGGTAATACATCGTTCGTTGAACTACTTTGATATAGCTTTAATTAGAGCAGTTGGCGTTCTCTTCTTTCATAGAAAAGAAATAAAACCTATTGTAAAATATTTTCCAGAAGAACAACCTTTTCCTGATATTCTAACAAGTATCGAGCCACTTTCTCAGAATGAAATTGAATGTCTTATTTCTATCTGGAGAATGCAAAAAGAGATTCGATGTGGCATTTCGTTAATTGAAGAAGATTTGCCAGATATTATCATGTTAGATGGGTCTATACTACCTGTTATTGATATAAAGCAAGTAAATCAGAGTGAATTTCTACTCAACCAGTATAGAAAACTAAAAGCACTCTATAGAAGACTCTACACTTTATGCCAACAAAATAGAACAGCTTTATGTGGTATAGTTAAAGATTCAAGATCAGCTATTCTAACAAGTAAATTATCAGCTTTATTACCACATTTGAGTAAAGTTCCAGAGTTTGAAAAATTGTTAAAAATAGATTACAGGCCAATAATAAGGCAACTCAGAGATACAGATCTTCTCTACCATGTTTTAGATGTTAATGAAAGAACATTTGAATTCTTTTTATCAAATTTCAACGATGAATCTGATAAAGATTTACCAGATTTCAATATACATTGTTTTTATCTAAAAACAGCAGAATATGATACTCCGTTACGAGTTGAATATCCAATTCTATTTTCAAGTCAACACGAACATGCTCAAATGATTTCATCGTTAGTAAATGCTGTTTCAAAATTTAATCCAGAATATGGTTTACCAAATGTTATAATAGAAGCTGATGCTAGAGCTAGATTGCAAGAAACAGATGCAGATATATTAGTAGATGAAATTGCTTCAAAAATTGGCTTTACAGGATTCTCTCTCCAAAAAAGGAGGAATAGAAATCCCTTTGTTGCAGGTGATTAAAATGTCAAAAGTAAGTATAGGAACAATAATTGTAGATGAAGATAATACTCCTAATCCTTCTGAATTTAATTTTGTTTTGACTAAAACAGAAGACGAATTTAGGTTACAAAAAGGGATGTATGTGGTTGTACCTACTGAAGAAGGACAAGTTATAGGTTCAATTTCAGAGTTATATAAAACCAATAGATATTTCTCATCACCATCAGCAGTGAGAGCTTATGAAACTAGTGGTAAAACTTTAGCTTCAATATTTCCAGCTGATAGATGGGAACATATAATTGCGAAAACAAAAACATTAGGAATAATTACGGAAATAGGAATTCAGAGACTACTTTTTCCTGTATCTCCAGGTGAAACTGTATATGTACCCGATAAGGATACACTCATAGACTTTCTAGGGTTAGAAAAAACAAACGGATTACATATAGGGAAAATAGATCAACACGATCTTGAAGTTAATTTGAATCTTACGAGACTTTTGCAAAAACATGCTGCAATTTTAGCAATTTCTGGTGCAGGAAAATCATATACAGTATCTGTTTTACTTGAAGAGTTACTTTCAAGAAAATCTGAACAAGGAAGAGTAGGGATAGTACTTTTTGATGTTCATGGCGAATATGTTGGTTTTGGTGATGAAAAATCTCCTTTCTACAAGGATGTAAATATCTTTCCAGGTGCTTTAGTGCAATTTGCTACACCTGCGATAAGTGCCAGACAATTTGCTATATACGAACCTCAGATCACACCAGCTCAATCTAGAGAGTTATTTCGAATTAATGGTAAATTTTACAAGGAGAGAATAAAGCAAGGACAAAGTTATGTGATTGCTGATATTATTGCTGAACTTGAAAAAGATGAACAAATAAATCAAAGAAGTAAAGAAGCTCTTATTGGTTGGCTTTACAATTTAGAAAGCACAAAGCTCTTTGGAGCTGCTGAAAATCCTCCACTTCAAGAGATAATTCAACCAGGAAAGGTCACTATATTCGATTTGAGTGATTTCACTAGCATTAAATTAAAGCAAATGATTGTTTGTTACATTCTCTATAGAATCTTTGATATGAGAAAGAAAAATGAAATACCTCCAACAACAGTTATACTCGAAGAAGCTCACCAATTTACTCCTGAAGCTAGACAAGAATTAGCAATATCAAAATCAATTGTTGAAACTATAGCAAGAGAAGGGAGAAAATTCTTTACATCTTTAGTATTAGTTAGTCAAAGACCTGTGAAGCTTTCTACTACTGCATTAAGTCAATGTAATACACATATTATCATGAAATTGCTCAATCCTTATGATCTAGATTTTGTTGGACGCTCTTCAGAAGGGATAGATCGGTCTACATTAAATTCTATTACATCTCTTGGTGTGGGTGAAGCAATTATTGTTGGAAATGCAGTTAATCACCCCATTTTTATCAAAGTAAGGACAAGAAAAATCAAGACTTTAGAAACAAAATCTCTTGAAGAATCAGCAAAAAGCTATGAAAAAAGGTAACAGAATTGAGATTATTCATCATAACCTTTTTAAATTACTTTCCTTCAGTCCGTTTGTAATAAAGTATATTTGGTGTATAAAATGAGTAGCATTCCCATCAACTCGCTAAGAAAAGTAATCGGTCAATATATAATCATAAGATTAAAAGATAATGTAAAATACAAAGGAAAACTTGAAAGCTTTGATCAATATATGAATTGTCACTTGAGTGACGCTATAGAAATTATAGCAGATGAAGAAGTTTCAAGATATGGGAATATTTTCGTTAGAGGAAATAATATTCTTTTAGTGCAATTAGCAGTTGAAGAACTTTAAATTATCCTTCATTCTCCTCATCTTCATGAGTGGACAGATTTCGTTTCCTTTCTCTAGTCACCTTATCATCGTATTCTGCTAGTTCTCTCTTTCTTTCTCTTCGATATTCATCAATTAAACTATCTAGAAAAGTTTCTTTTTTTTCAGCAATTATAAGTTCTGTCTCAGATTGAGCTTCTTCAATAAGTTTATTCATAGTTTCTTCTTTCATTACAGCAATTTCATCAATTCTTAGAATTTCCACAGATTCTGGATTTACTAGAGGTATCTGTGACTCGATTAATTTTTTCTTTGCATTATATGAAAATTGATCAATATTTCCAATTATTGCTTTAATTTTATAAGAAAGAAGTTTTTCTGCTGTTTGTCCTCCTCCTCCTGTTGTATCTAAAATAAGCACAACATCACCTGGGCCAAGAGAATAATTTTCAGCTGTTCGTTCTATTTCTTCTTGAGAAAACTTTCTTATTACTTTGAGTGGAAACCATCCTTTACCTCCTCTCAGCCAAGCTACTCTCTTCAAATCTTCGATTAAACTAGCTGAGCGTTCGATATCTGTCTCTAATTGTGTAATTCTTTCTTGGAAATGAGAAATCTGGTTATTTTTGATTATATAAGCTTTCTCCCTTTGAATTTGCTCAGAATATTCAGTTCTCCCCTCATCTATACGAAATTGCATGTTTTCAATTTTTTCTTCTAAATTCTTGAGCTCGGAATATAATTCTGTGTTTTTATTTCTCTCCCACTCAAGTTCTTCCCTCAGAATTTCTATTTTTTTACTTAATTCATCAATATCAGGAGAGATTACAGAATCCATTTTAGTTTTTGCTTCTTCCTTAATAACAGGTTGTTCTTCTTCTATAGATTGGTTGATAATAGTTAATGATTCAGTGATTGATTTACCTTTAACCATATGATCTTTTATCTCATCACGATAAGCTTTATCATATTCATCTCGATATTTTTGCTCAATATTATCAAATTCACCTTTAAATTTCATATATCCCTTGTAAGCAGAAGCTAGAGCATCACGTTGATGAGCATTATGAATTACAATTCCTTGCTGCATAGCTAGTTTTCTAGCTATTTCATTTTTTTCAGCAACAGTCATCACGCTTCTTGGAGTATATAATCTTGCACTAAGAGTTGAAGCTATTTTTTCTACATAAGCAGGATAGGGATAGACATCTACACACACTAAAGATGGTTTTCCGTATCTGGTGATTTCACGTATAACTTGACCTCTGCTAGCTTCTCTTATGCTTTTGACTTTCAGAATTCTACCATTCAAATTCATTATGGATACTCCAACAGTAAGACCAGGATCAATACCTACTATGAGTCTTCTTAGAGACGATTTTTGTTTGACTTGTTGAGATAAGGGAATAAATTCGACTCTCTCTTTATTTACCGGAAAAATATTTACTTGACACAATTCACCTCTACGTCTCTTAATTAATTTAGTAATCTCAGCAATTGAAGTATAGACACTAAAAACGACTTTTTGAGCCCCAAATTTGCTACGAGAAGTTTTTTTATCAAAATCAAAATGCTGTTCAATTAAAATACGTTCAATTTTTTTTGCTTCTTGATTAACCACTGTATCCATAGACCTACCATAACGTTTTTGAGACCAACCACCTGGTCCCTTTGACTTTGCTCTAGAAACAATAATCTTAGTTTCATCCTCAAAAGGTTGTATAATATAGCCTAGTTTTCTACAAGAAAGGATAGCACAAGCTTCAGCAGCTGCAAGAGGAGAGAGTTTACCAGAGACATCCAAGCCATTTTGTTTCATAAGTCTAGGAAGTGAAATAAATCCATGGATTGGAGATCCTGTTACCTGAACTAATTTTGTAGTAGGGAGTAATTGGAGACATAATTTAGGTATTTGAGAAGGATTTTTTACAAGTTCATAGATATTGTCACTTGCTAAATAAGTCGCTTGGGAACTTTTAATAATTTCAAGTAATTTTTGAAAGTTCACTTTATCGTATTTCTGTATAATTTTCTTATTTGTACCATCATATACACATACAGCATAATGACCTCCTTTAGCAGGAGTTGTTTGTGGAAGTATATCTACACCAACAGAGATTACATCTGTATCTGAAATTTGTTTCACCTTCAATTTTTATTCATTATATACTCGAAAACTGTTTCGTAATTATCTGTACTCACTCCCCATTTTTTACCAAAATAATCAAGAAAATGAGTAAAGTCTCGTCTTAAATATATTTCAGCTTCAGGATGATTTATCTCAACAGCTTGAGGAAAGTCAATAATTGTAACCTCCTCTGTGTTTTCGTTAAATATGATATTATATTCAGTTAGATCAGCATGAACTATTCCGTATTCTTGGTAAAGAGTTTTTGCAAATTCTATAATTTTTTCTAAAACTTTTATTGGTTTTTTAATCTCATGAACATTTATTAGTTCTATCCCTTCTACTACACTTAAAACTAAGATGTGTCTATTATAACCTTTAACTTCTGGAATAGGTAGGTTTTGATCCTGAAGTTTAGTTAAAATGTCATATTCTCTTTTAGCTGAAATTGCTGAGATTGAAAAGATAGAATAATGGAATTTACCTTCAAGAAAATCTCTTTTTCTTTTTATATTCTGAAAGCTTGCTCTACCTGTTCTATTAATTTTGAGCATTATCTCATTGTTATCAAAATCAATAGCATAATAAATATCACTTTCTTTTCCAACACCTCTTGAATTTCCAACACCATACACAATTCTCTTATTATATAATGTATTTAATGCTAAAGCGTCAAAACCAGAGAGTGTTAGAGTATAACCGATAAAACCACCAGACCATCTTCGTATAAGTTTTAACTTGTTAAGTTTTGATAGAATGAGGTCAACATCCTTATCGCGATATTTTGAATAGGAAACAATCTTGTCTATAGGCGCATATTCACCTTTACGTAGGAGAGTTTCTATCATATTCAGAACCCTAAAGTCCATATTAGATAAATCTTTAAGAACTCTGGCTCCACGTAAGGTTATAGGCATCAATATGGTGTAAGAGTAGCACTTAAAATTCTTTTCTTTTAATATGTTATTTAGATGAATAAAAAAATCGAAGCTACAAAACGTTACAATGAAACAGCTAAATTATATGATAAACGTTACGGAGATATTCAAATAAGAAAGTACCAAGAAGTGATACCTGAAATTACTATAAGTGATACAGATCTAATTATAGATGTAGGAGGAGGGACAGGTCTTTTATCAGATTACCTGCAGAATAATTCAAAAAACATTTTCATCTGTGATTTATCTTTTGAAATGCTTAAAGAAGGGAAAAGAAAAAACAAGGAAGGACATTTTATATGTGCAGATAGTGAAGCACTTCCATTTAGAAATGATTGTTGTGAACTAGTTTGTTATTTCTCGGTTTTTCAGAATTTAGAATCACCGGATCTATCCTTATCTGAAGGATATAGATCACTAAAACCAAAAGGAAGAATTATAGTAACTGTGCTCTCAAAACTATTCACACAAGAAATTCTGGAAGAAATGTTAAACAAGAATGAATTTGTTATCGAGAAAAGTTGTAAACTAGCAGTAGAAGATTTTGCTTTTATAGGGAAAAAGAAGTAAAACTAAACAATATTTAGTATTATTTTTTTCACTTTCGTCTTGCAAACTTTTCTTACCCCATGTGCACCAGGTTCATATCTTGAATCTAGCACACCAGCTCTTTCCAGATATTTGATTTGAGCAGAAGTATTTGCTTCTGTTTGTTTCATTCTTTTTGCTATGCTAGAAATGTCCATCTCTTTATCCATTAAAAGCTTCACAATATTATACCTTGTTTCAGATGATAATGCTTTTGCAAGATTTATTATCTGTTTTTGTTCGCTTAATTCTAATATTTCAGTCATCTATGTACCACCCCATAAATTCAACTTATATTAGAATAATGATTATTTAAATATAATGCTTGGTAAACAAAAAAGCGAGTAAAAGATTTATAAAGCATTAATGTATTAAGAGTCTCTCTTTAATTTATTTTATTATCACTTAATAAGTCAAGTATTTTCTTTAGTATCTGTGTGATATTCTTCCACACTAATAGTTAAATCTAAATAGGGTTTTGAGTGAATCATCTAAAACTAGGCGAAATAGGCTGGAATCCTCATGAGCTCTATCATTGATACCATTGATGAAAAAATCACTAAACTTGAAGATGAGATTAGAAATACACAGAAAAACAAAGCTACCGAGAAACATATCGGGATTCTAAAATCTAAAATTGCTAAGTTAAGAAGGCAGAAATTAGAACAACAAGCTTTATCAAAATCTGGAACAAGTTATGGTTTCGATATTAAAAAAGCAGGTGATGGTTCTGCGGTTTTAATAGGATTTCCATCGACTGGGAAATCAACAATACTTACCAAGATTACTAGTAAAAAATCGAAAATAGGTGATTATGCATTCACTACCACTTCTGCAATACCAGGGATATTGGAACACAGAGGTGCGCAAATTCAGATAATTGATTTACCAGGAATAATAGTAGACGCTAGTAAAGGCAAGGGAAGAGGTAAGGAAATACTTGCTGTAGCTAGAAGTGCTGAACTTATTATTATTCTACTTGAAAGAGATAAGCCACTAGATTATTATGATAAAATTATAGAAGAATTACATAAAGTTGCTATTCGACCTGGTCAGATGAGACCTGATATTAAAATAACTAAAAAAGAAAGAGGAGGAATAGCACTTTCAACTCTCTCCAAGTTAACACACATGACAGAATCAACTTTCGTTAGTATTCTAAGAGAATATAAAGTAATGAATGCAGCTGTCACAGTAAGAGGTGATCCGACAATTGATGAATTGATTGATGTTCTCGAAGGTAATAGAGTTTATCCTAAATTACTTACAATAGTAAACAAAATAGATTTAATGTCTAAAAAAGAATTAGAAAAATTGAAGAGAAAACTTCCTGATGCAGTTTTTATCAGTGCTCTTGAAGGAACAAATTTGGACATACTAAAAGACAGGATTATTGATGAGTTAGAATTGATACAAGTTTATTTGAAGAAACAAAGATCAAAAACAGATTATGATGATCCTTTGATTGTTAAACAAAATTCAAGTATTTTAGATATATGTAATAAAATACACAGAAAATTCAAAGAACAATTTCGTTATGCAGTAGTGAATGGTCCTAGTTCAAAACACCCATATCAACGTGTTGGACTAGACCATGTAGTTCAAGAGGGAGATGTTATTACAATCATAATAAAACACAAGCAATTTTAGAAATACATATGATCATCTTTTATATGCAACTTTTCCTCCGACAATTGTATATTGTATCTCCACATCATGGAAATCAGCCAATTCTATATTATCTAAATTATGACTGAGTACTACTAAATCTGCAAGTTTTCCCTTTTCAATTGAGCCTTTAATTTTATCTTCTCTTGAAACAATTGCAGGATAAAGAGTAAAACAGCGTATAGCTTCATCTAATGTTAATCTTAACTGTTCGTTTGGATGAAAAATAGCTCCTTTTAAGCCATAAAGAGGTCCTAAAGGCATTCCATCACTACCAAAAACAAGTAGTAAGTTGTGATCTAATACCCATCGAAATGGATTATTAATAAGAGTTCTTTCCTTTCCAATTCTCTGTTCATACATCCCATTAACACCTACCATCCCCCACCTCCAAACAAAATTAGGTTGCATGGAATATACTATACCATAATCTTTAGATCTTTCAATGTCTTCTAGTTGTAAAAGCTCAGCATGTTCAATGCGATGCATAGCTCGATAACATTCCTCAGGATCTATGTTCTTCATTATCGCAGTTATTAAGTTAGCAATTGCTTTATCACCTATAGCATGAGCTGCTATCTGAAGGTTGGCGTCATGAACTTTTCTTACCATGTCATCTAGACGCTTTTCATCGTAAAGTGCAAATCCCTTTTCTCCTTTCTTATCAGAATAATCTTCATATAAATAAGCTGTTCGAGAGCTTATAGCTCCATCAGTCATCAATTTTACAGCACCTAAATGAAACCATTTATCTCCAAAAAATCTATCTAATCCAATTTTAATAGCTTCATCTAGCATATCTTCGTAAATAATTCCATATATTCTAATTCTAAGTTCATTATTTTCTGCTAAATACTTGTATGGGAGAAGATTTTCGAAAGTTATATTATCATGAACAGAAGTTATCCCTAGACTTAAACATTCATCCATACCATAATTTAAACCCGTGATGAAATCATCAAAATTAGGTCGTATTTCTTTTTTATCTGATAAATCTATATCTCGTAAAGTACCTGTTGGTTTTCCTTCTTCGTTTAAATCTACACCTTTTTGAGAGGGATCAAGATTCAAACGTTCAAAAGCTAAGGAGTTTACAGTTTCAAAATGACCTGATACATGTCTAAGAATCACAGGATTCTCTGGGCTAATTGGATCTAAATCCTCTGCGTTAATATACCGTTGTTCTGGCCACTTACTTTGATCCCATGAACGTCCTATTATCCATTCACCGGGTTTCTTAGAATTCAAGGATATTTTAATTAAATCTAAAGCTTCTTGGAGACTTTTAGTTGAACCTAAGTCTAGATAGATTTTATTCATACCATTCCATGCTATGTGAGTATGAGCATCTATAAAACCAGGAATCACAGTCTCTTTATTTAGCTGAATTGTTTTCGTTTCAGGACCTATTAGCAACTGAATTTTTTTGTTATCTCCTACTTGAATAATTGTGTCTTGATAAATGGCAATAGCTTCAGCTCTTGGCTCATTTTGATTCATTGTCCAGATATTTGCATTTAGAATTACAAGATCAGCAGAAATTTGTTTTGACATAAAAAATAGAATGATTCAAACAGTTTTAAATCCTACTGTTTAGTTTTGAAAATTAAAAAGAAAGGAATATATAGAATGCTATCTAGTTCTATTCTGAATGCTATGACCAAGGTAGCTTTAGTGTCTACTGAGAATAGACTAAAAGGAACAATTGATGTAATTGATTTACTTGGAATTAATCCTGTAAAAGGTAAAAAAGTTGTTTTAAAACCAAATTTCAATACAGCTGATCCGCCTCCAGCGTCTACCTCAACCGATGTGCTGAGATCTTTAATTACAAAATTAAAAGAGATGGGAACAAAATCAATTACTATTGCAGAGCGAAGTGGTCCTATAAATACTCATGAATGTTTCAAACAAAAAGGTATGTACGAACTTGCAAAAGAATTGAATTTTGATTTAGTAAATCTTTCAGAAGCTTCAGTTGAAGATTTCATACTCCTAACACCAGAAAATAGCTTTTGGGAAAGAGGTTTTCTTTTTCCAATTATCTTCTATCAAGCTCAAAGTATCGTTGAAACTTGTTGTTTAAAGACTCATCAATATGGGGGGCATTTTAGCATGTCTTTGAAAAATGCCATTGGACTAGTACCTAGAAAAAATCTCAATGGAAGTTCGTATATGCGTGAGCTACACAGTTCAAAAGATCAGAGAAAGATGATTGCTGATATTAATAGTGTCTATACTCCTGATTTAATAGTTTTAGACGGAGTCTCAGCCTTTGTTGATAAAGGTCCTGACAAAGGTATGCTAGTAAAACCAAATATTATGTTAGCTGGTACTGATAAAATTGCGATTGATGCGATTGGAGTTGCTATTCTCAGATTATACGATACTACTCCTGAAGTTTCTGAAGGGGATATTTTTGAACAAGAACAGATCGCACGTGCAGTAGAGTTAGGTTTAGGAATTTCATCAGCTAATGAAATAGAAATTATAACAAATTCTGAGGAAGCAGATAGGAAAACTGACAGAATTTATGAGAAACTACTTTGACTAAACATGCTTAAATATTACTAGTTACTGAATATCACTGCTTAAAAGCTAGATTCTACTATTGGTTGTGCAAAAATAATGGTTAGCATTGACACAGATCTTGGTCCTCAGACAGATATAAAAACAAATATCAAAGAAGTACTAAAAGCTCCAGAAACTAGAGAGGTTTTAGCATTTCTTATCTCACAATTCCTTGCTTTTGCGATCTATGCGTCGATTAGTCAACTCTTTCCATTATATCTCTTGGAAATTGAATCAACAAAAATCATTAATTATTCAAAGATATATTTTCTTCAAGGTTTAACATCTTTAACTATCGAGGATTATGGAAGATTAATTAGTATAGCAGTACTCGTAAAATGGGGTATTATTGCTACAGCTTACACTTTTGCAGGTTTAATTGGTAGAATTCCTAGTGGGTGGCTTATAGAAAAATTTGGTAGAAAAATCTCAATAATAGTATCTTTTAGTCTGATGTTAGTTTCAGTTGGATGTTTAATCATAACAGATAATACAGCTGTACTAGCTTTGCTTTTTGTCATTCTCAGACTAACAAATAACTCGTTTGGATTAGCGAGTAGATCACTTCTTTCAGATCTTAAGACTAGTTATAAGGGATTATACAATTCTCTTATATCAAGTGCAGGAAGGTTGGGAACACTTGTGGGTTCCCTTAGCTTAGGAGTGGTTCTTAATTTCCTTCCAGGCTATGTTATGATCCTATGTGGTGTGTTTTTAACTGTAATTGGTTTTGTTTCATTTCAACTAATATTTGTTAAAGGAAAAGCTGAAACAATACACTTTATTCGAAGAGTAGATATTAAAAAAGGAAAGAAGGAGAAACTTGATTTCAAGATTTTTAAATCTAAAACTTTTATTTTTTTCACATTAAGCTTTATTGTTTTTGGTTTAATTGCTGGAATTACAGATCCAATATTATCCTTATATGGAGCTGAGTTGGAGCTTTCGGAAAGTACTATAGGTATAGTACTAGGTTTATCACAATTAAGTTTTATATTGTTATCCCCGATCATTGGATGGATCATATCAAGTAAGCCAAAAATAATAGATGTATTACTATTCACTTCAGCTGTGATAATGATTTTCAACTATCTTTTAATCTATTTAATTCCAGATAGTACAGCGATTTATACGATTACACTTTTTGGTAAAAATCTAGCGCAAGCTTTATTCTTTCCTGTAGTTTTTACGATTTTAACTTATGAATTACCTAAAGCACATTTCTCTATTTTATATTCAATTTTAACTACTGGGTTCTTTGCAGGAGTTACAGGCACAGCATATCTTTCTACACATTTGTTTTCAATATCAAGGACATTACCTTGGTTATTTTCTGTGATTTCAGCAATAGTTCTAACAATAATCATTAGTTCATATTTTCTAATGAAAAAGAGAGACGATAAACAAAGAATTTAGCTTTAGATTGATTATTTTGAGGTGTTTAAATAGTTGAGTAAAGGATAATCTTTGTGTCAATTGAGATAGAAAACCTGTGTAAAGAGTATCAGAAAAAAGGAAAGAAAATTGTTGCCTTAGATAACATTTCATTAAATATAAGGGAAGGAGAATTTATAGGACTTTTGGGTCCCAATGGGGCAGGAAAGACCACTTTAACCAAGATTTTATCTACCCTTCTTCTTCCTACTTCAGGCGAAGCTTATATCAACGATGTTTCTGTTAAAGACGATAAAAATATTAGAAAACTTATAGGTGCTGTTTTTGGAGAAACTGGCGGAAGAAGTCTTTATTATCGTCTTTCAATTGAGGATAACTTGCTCTTTTATAGCACACTAAGTGGTTTAAGTAAAAATATAGCAAAAAAACGCATCTCTTCTTTGTTAAATTATTATGATCTTGAAGATAAAAGAAAAACTTTGGTGATGAAACTTTCTACTGGGATGAAAGCAAAGATTCTATTAATTAGAGCTCTAATTCCATTTCCTCAGGTTTTACTCTTAGATGAACCTACTCTTGGATTTGATGCTGAAAGTTCTGAGAAAACAAAAGATTTACTTAACGAATTTAACAGAGAGTTTGGTACTACTATTCTTTTAACCAGTCATAATTTTCCAGAAATTGATGAACTCACTTCGCGTTTAATATTAATAGATAGAGGACAAGTTGTTCAAGATTGTGAACCTATATTATTCAAAAAAACAGCTGTTCAAGAATATATTCATCTAATTTTCTCTTTACCTCCATTACCAACAAGTGGTTCTGGAATGTCTAAACTCCCCACTGAAGTTTTCAAGAAACTTGTAAAAGATTCAGCAGGTGCAGAGATTTTATCTTTGAAAGAGAAAGATAGTTTCAATTTCGTATACGAGGCTACAGTTCAACCTAAACAATTTTCTTTAAATGACACTATTTCAAGAATAACAGTACTAATCTTAAGAGCTAGTGGAGAAATCTTTAAGATAGCACCATATATGCCGAGTTTGAAGGAATCTTTTCTTGCTTTTCTTGAAATAAATAAACAGGAAAACTCTGTAAGTATAGAAAAAACAATCGATGAGATATTCACTTTTCCAATGCAAGAGGAGGATGTTTAATTATTTCTCATCAATTAATAGATGTTCTCTCATCTTTTAGTGTAACTACTCGAAAATCTTCTTTTTATACAAGAATAGGAGTGATTTTCAAAACGAGAATTAAAATGGCCATAAGTTATAAGAGCAGTTACTTGATGACCATTTTTCTAAATTTAGTTACAATAATTATGTATTTCTTCTTTAGTAAATTAAATCCTGACTTGACAATATTTGGAATCTCTTCAACTTATCTTGAATTCTGTTTCTTAGGATTGAGTTTACAGATGATAATTGGTACTTCACTATCAACCGTTTGTGGAAGTTTGTATAACGAGATAATAACAGGAACATGGTCGACATTACTTCTAAATTTTAATTTTCTAGAATATGCTATTGGAAACACAATAGCAGGTGTCCTCTTAGCATCAGTCTCAGTTGTAATTGCTTTATCATTAGCTTTCTTATTTATGGGGGCATTTTACATTATATCTTTTCAAGAGCTTCTGTTAATTTTCATTTTATTTATCTTAATTTTGTTATCACACATGGCAATATCAATGATTTTCAGCTCTTTTACGATTTACTACCAAAAAGATAGTGGTCTTGTTTCTTTACTTTACCAATTATCTAAAACATTTACAGGAGTAGTTTTTCCAATAGCTCTGCTCAAAGGTTTCCCTTTGTTTTTATCTAAAATTTTACCATTGACATATGGATTAGAAGCACTTCAGTCAATTGCACTAAGTGATTCAGTAGATTGGGTGTTAATACTTGGGAATAGTATAATATTAATTGTAATAACTGCAATTTTAGGGATTGCTTCCTATTTTCTTGTTAATTGGAGCATTCGACATTCAAAGAAATATAATAAAGTGGATTGGTACTAATGTCAGTTGAGAAAACAGCTAAAGTAATAAATCAATTTAGTAGTTCAGAAAAAACAATTAGTTTTATAGTGGGATTTAGAGCCACTTTCAGCAGAAATCTTAAGATTATTTGGCAGTATAAATTTTCTCTTTTAATTGGTTTTGTAAACACATTCACTGTAGCTTGTTTATTTTATTATATAGCTAACTTAGTTCCAAACCAATTAATTAGTCAAGATGGTTATTCTGTTAATAGTGTACCATTTATCTTTGCAGGTAGCATGTTGGTAGACATATCGACAAGGATTTTGATGAAAGCGATGAATAGTTTTACAAGCGAGATAAGACAAGGAACTTTTGAAACCCTAGCAACACAACCATTTGGTTTAAAAAAATATTTTTTTTCAGAAATAACTTTTGAAGTTTTATATGGTTTATTTTTCTCTTTAATTTATTATATCCCGGTTCTGTTAATTTTCCCAATATTTAGAGGGATAAAAGTAGATGTTGTTTCTGTAATATCATTTTTGTTACTTCTTGTTTTTGTTTTCCTATTTTTCTTCTCCCTATCTCTATTGGCAGCCAATATTACTATATTGGTAAAAAGGGGGAGAGAGATTTCCATGGTAATTATTGGTGTCCTACACTTATTGAGTGGAACTCTCTTCCCTCTCTCCCTCTTTCCGAATTGGTTAAGAATAATAGCCTATTTTTCACCTATGACTCTAGCTGTCCAAGCTTTCAGATTGTGTCTTTTTGGTAATGGAACAATTGGAGATTTTTCAGTTTGGATGTCAATTTTAATTTTAGCAGTTACATCTTTAATAATACTTCTTCTTTTCAATTTAACTTACAAGAAAATCTACAAAAGAATCAGATCAAAGGGGACAATTCATGAATATTGAGTATTATAGGTTTTGTTGTTTATTGAAACAAATTAAGGAATCTATTTGTGGTTTCTTTAATATCTTCAGCTTGAGTAATGGCTCTACCTACGACTATTATATCAGCACCATTATTGAGAGCTCTTTTGCTAGTTTCAAGATTTAAACCTCCTGCAACTGCAATTAACGTTTTATCATATCTTTCTTTTATATTTTGAATAATATTCCAAGGATGATCCATCCTTTTTTCCTGATCAATACCTCTATGAAATAAGATAATTTCTGGCATTCTTTTAAGAGAATCCAACAAAACGATTGGATTTTCTACATTCATACAGTCAAGAATTATATCTACATTTCGTATTTTGCTTTCATCTAAGGATGATTCAATAGTTTCTAAAGATGCCAGTCCACTTACAACTATAGCATTAGCTGAAGATTCAGCACCAATTTGAACTTCTAACCAGCCTACATCAAGAGTTTTCATATCTGCAATTATATAAGAATCTGGATGATTTTCTCGAATTTTATTTATTATGGAAACACCAAATTTCTTTATTAAAGGTGTTCCAGCTTCAATGATAATTTTCTTATCTAAGGGGATTTGACTCAATATTTTCTCTAAATCAGATAATAACACGATATCTAATGCTATCTGTAAAAGAGGAGGACTGAGTTTAGTCATAAATCAAACACTCAATAATTTTGTTTTCAAACCTTCTTGAATTAATCTAGGTTGGGCTATATCTTTAACATAATTTAAGATATATTCTTGGTTTCTTTTATCTCCATGAATAAGTATTATATCTTGAGCTTTTGTTTCTTTCATTAAATACTTTAATCCATCAGCAGAACTGTGTCCAGAATAGGGAAATTTCATGACTTTAGATTTTAAAACGATATTTTTCTTTCTACCTCTACCATTATCTAAAGTTATATGTCTTTCACCATCATAAATATCTCTACCAAGAGTACCATCAACCTGGTATCCAGTAAAAGCGACAACATTTTCCTCATTGTCACCACACAGTTCTAGATAGGTATGCACAGGACCACCTTCTAGCATTCCAGAAGTTGTAACTATAATAGATCCTTCATTACTACGAGCAACATATTTTCTAGCAGAATTAGGTCTATCTGAGAGAGAGCTCACTGGAATAAAGTTACTCCTGTCAAAAGGAGATTGTAAACCTGCTTCCTTGAGTTGAGATAAGAATCGTTGTGAAACCCATTTATCTGAGAGATAATTTTCTGTAATCATATTCATAACATTAATCATACCATCTATGTAAATTGGAACATCAGCTAAATCATCGTCAAGAGCTAGTGTAATAAGAGTTTCTTGTGATCTACCTACTGCAAAAGAAGGTAAAATCATTTTATGTTTCTCAGATGTTAATTGTTTTGCTATAAGACGAAAACCCACATTAATTTTTGATCTTTCAGGAACATATCTATCTCCATTTGTTGATTCTGTTATGAGAACATCTATCTCTTCCTTTGGAATCTCATATCCATCAAACATAGGTGTTATTCTATCGTTTATATCAGCAGTATAGAGAATTTGCCTACCTTCCCAATCAATTAAGATTTGTGCAGCACCTAGAACATGACCAGCATTAAGGAAAGTTGCAGAAATTCCATCTGCTAGTTTGAAAGGTTTGTTATAATTTAATGTTTGAATTTTGTGATACACTCTATCTAAATCTGATTCTCCCCAATGTCGTCTACCTTCTATTTTTAAATGATCTAGCCACAATCTGTAAGCTATTTCCTTTGTAGGATGAGTCATGAAATAATTCCCTCTGTAACCATTTCTAGAAAGAGAAGGCATATATCCAGAATGGTCGATATGCGCATGACTAAGAAGTACTGCATCTAAAGAAGATGCAACAAAATCAACAGCTTTTGGAGCAATAGAAAATTGTTTTGGGACAAGTTGTAAACCACAGTCTAACAGAATTTTATGTTCTTTATCGCTTAGTAGAAAAGCGCTTCTTCCCACATAGTTGGTTGCACCATAGGCTGTGATGTCTATATCGTTCATTTTCTCAGTATTCCTGTTGCATATAGAAGCAAAAATAATGTAATAAAAAGATTACTTCATTCTATCTTCGCAAGAAAGGGATTAAATAACAAGTAAATATATATTGTCATTGTAGAACTTATTGAACAGATTCCTTAAAATCTTCATCTGTTGGTAATTTAAATTTACAATAGTTTTAATAGTTTATTAACCAATGGTATTTAGAATATATAGTGAGAGCAATGGCACCTGATAAAGAAAACAACAAGAAAAAAAAGCCAGATTTTCGTTCAGATCTTGCTGACGCTTACAAGGATTTTGACCAAGAATTGGAAAAAAGCCAAGAAAAAGACAAACATAAGAGACAAGAAGTAATAGATGAAGGATTGCAACAAGTAGAAAAGAAATCAACAAAAGAATTAGTATCATCTAAATTACTTGTTAATAGAATTTTAGAAATAAGAAAGAAAGCTGGACTAGCTCAAACAATTGGAACAGCAGGTAAGGTTAAAGCTCCCATCATTTTCGGGAAAGATGAATTCAAACAAAAACTTGTGCAAGAAATCTTAGTTATAGGAACAGAAGAGCTAGAACCTATAGGTTCCGCTATTACTATTATCAATTTAATAGATTATTTCAGAGAAACTCGACCTAATTGGAAAATAAAGACTGGAGATATAATTGAGGTAATTAAGCAACTAGAGAAGAAAAAAGTGATTCCTCCAAGAGTTGATATTGGAGAAGATGAAGTATTAATCAGATTCAAACCTATAGAATTATCAAATGATTTACAAGAAATTTTACGACTTGCTACAGGATTGCCATCTCTTTCTGTTGAAAAAGTTGCTTCACATCTGGGATGGCCATTAGAGAGAGCACAAAGTACTTTAACTCTGATGATGAAGATGGATTTAGCAGTTCTAGATGAAAGTTCTGGTGAATATTACTTCCCGGGAATTTGAGTCTATAAGAAGTAAGTCAAGAGGTAAAAATTGTCAAAGCCAAAGACTAGAGGAAGTTTTATTTAATTTTCTTGCATTTTGCGAAGAATTTATAAGCATTGATGGTACGATTCACTTGGTGAAATCTCACACTTGTTTTGCGAGATTTCACCCTCCCTCCCTCATTTTTCTTATCTTATAGAATTTTACAGCTTTCTATACCAATATTTCTTTCCAGTTTTCTTTTTCTTTTCATCCATTTCAGCTAATACCTTCACAGCATAATTTGCAGCTAAAATTGCTTCTTTTTCTCCTTTCACTCCAAATTCATTTGTTACTCTATTTGCATAAACAGCACATATTGCACCTGTTCTTGCTCCAAAAATCTGTCCTAATGTAAAAATATGTGATGCTTCCATTTCCATATTCACCACACCCATTTTTTGTAAATCAGGAACTATGAGATCTGTTTTTGATATTTTGTAATCGTTATAACCTGGTCTACCTTGTCCTACATAGAAACTTGATGAGGAAGCAGCTATTCCAACATGATACGTATAGTCCAACTCTTCACATGCTTCAATCAGAGCTAGGACTATCTCATGATTAGCAACAGCTGGAAAACTTTCAGGAACGTAATGAATACTTGATCCTTCTAATTTTACAGCAGCTATATTGATGACTAAATCTCCTATTTCCATACCTGCTTGCAAAGCTCCACATGAACCTACTCTAATGAATGTATTACATCCGATGTTAAGTAATTCAGTAATAGCTATTTCACAAGCTGGAGTGCCTATTCCAGTTGAAGTTACACTCACAGGAACATCGTAAACTTTCCCAGTATAGGAATAATATTGACGATGAGCTGCAACTTCTTTGTACTCTTGCCAACTTTCAGCTATCCTCTTTGCTCTTTCTGGATCTCCAGGAAGCATAACAGGTCCAAGTAAATCTCCAGGTTTACATTCTATATGATACTGCATTCCTTCCTCAAAGACTGGTTTATCAGCTTCTATTTTCTTTTTATTTCCTTCCATACATCTTTAATAAAAGGAGAGAATAAAAGTTTTTCACCTTTTTTTCTTCTCTTACTTCGATTTCTTAGAATATAAGAATAATATAGTCAATAGTGCTAAACTAATTATAGAGCCGCTTATATTACAGTTAAGAATTGATGAAATTGCTCCCCAGTTCAAAGGAAGTTCCTCATATGAGTAATATTCCCCAGATTTGTTTACTTGTAAATAAGTATGCAAATATTTTGCATTAATATCAGAATCGAATTCAATCCAGAAAGTGTAATTTCCGGAGGGTAAACAAGTGAAATTTTCAGGTAAAATTATTATGTTGAGTGAATAATTAACTTTAAGCAATCCTGATGGAATTATATAGCTATTTGAAGCTGGACTCTCTATTTCAGAGATCAAACCAAGATAGGTTTCATTTTCATATTGAGCTTCAAAACCTGTATTAAATAAACCAAAATTTCCTGTATTAACAGTTACATTTGATACTGAAGGATTCCATATTTCTAGTTGAATTAAAAAGTGAAATTCTGTTGCATCAAAATCATTTCCCTCATAGCGGATACCACAATAGAAATAAGAATAATTCTCATTTATTGAACTTATCCGAGTATAGAGCACTGTTTGTGCAGAAACTGAAGAAACACAAAACAGGGAAATAATGAGTACAATAAAAGATATTGTAATTATATTTTGTTTTCTCATCATATGAGATTATCTTATCTTTTTATAAGTTCTTTGAATCTTATTTATCTTCGTTTAAAATTTCTTTAGCCCTATCTACAGAAATATTTTTTTCTGCGACCATAATTTCAGCAATATTATCGATTTGCTCACCTGTTGCTCCTGCAGTAATAGCTATATTTCGTGCGTGTAGAGACATGTGTCCTGCTTGAATCCCTTCTGAGACTAGTGCTCTTAATGCTGCCAGATTCTGAGCTAGACCAACTGCACCTAAAATCCCAGCAAATTCACTCACTTCAGAAATCGACATTATCTTGAAAGCTAGCTGATAAATTGGATTTACATTAATTGCTCCACCTAATATTCCAACAAATGTCGGGAGTTCAATAACTCCCTTTAAATCTCCTTCAGGTGTTTTTTCATAATGAGTTAAGGAGATATATCTTCCATTTCTTGCTGCAAACGCATGAGCTCCAGCTTCAATTGCTCTCGTATCATTTCCTGTTGCCAGGCAAACTGCTATCACACCATTCATAACTCCCTTATTATGAGTGGTGCATCTGAAAATATCACTATTTGCGAAATCACAAGCAAGTAGAATTTTATCTACAACTTCTTCTCCACCCAAGAGTTCCTTATCGAAAACAGCTGAAACCTTTACTGTTCTTTTTACAGCATAATTGGAAATAATTTTAAGTAATACTTGTCCTCCTGTGAGCTCTTCTATTTTTGGAGAAATTATCTCAAGCATTGTATTAACTGTATTAGCTCCTTGGACATCTTTAACATTGACTATCAAATGAACAACTAGATAATCTGCTAATTGTCCTTCTACTTCTCTTACTTCTACATCAGTAGCACCTCCACCAAGTCCAACAAGAACTTTGTTTGTGGAATTTGCTAATTCTTTTAATTCATCTTTAACATCTAGAATTTTCTCTGTAGCTTCTTTAGGATTAGAAACATTCAAAACTTGTATTTGTCCTATAGCAAAAGATCCAGAATAATGCGCTGTGAACCCACCTTTTTCTCTAGCTATTTTTGCCAAATAGCTAGCAGCTGCAACTACAGAAGATTCTTCTACTGCCATCGGAACAAGATAATCCCTGTTATTGACAGTAAAATTAGTTGCAATACCTAGTGGGAGATTTACTCTACCTACTACATTTTCTATCATGTAACCTAAAATTTCATCAGAGATATTAGCACCTTCTAATGTTTTCAAATCTTGAGGTGATAAATCTAATAATGAAACAAGTTTAGCTTTTCTTTCTTCTATAGAGAGATTATAAAAATTCTCAATTCTAGAGCTTAAAGGCATGAATATAAAATAGAGGAGGGGATTAAAAAAGATTCTTTCAAAAGAGCTATAGTTCTTCAAGAACTTGTATTTTTTGATCTTTAAATTGTCTCATAATACGAGTAACATAACCAGCAATCAGATTTCTCATCTTTTTGGACATGGTTGAACAAACTTCTTCTACAACATGTTTGTTATTTTCGAACTCTGTATTTAATTGATCATGGAAATCTCGTACAATTTGCTTAGATAATCTCTTAACTTGACTTGTTCGTATATTACCCATTTTATCTCTATTTGGTGCTTTAAACAATGCATTTTAAATCTTGCTATCAAAGGCAAAATAGAATTAGAAGTAAAATTGTTCTGTGGGGTAAACCTCTATACCATTCGAAGTTATTGCAAAAGGTCTTTCTGACATTTCATGCTTTAATCCTCGCATCTTTCTGATATTTAGACTTCGAATAGCTACATTATTTTTGTACTCATAATTTAGAACAATCACTCCTTGGCTCATAAACTCCTCTACACCAAATCTACTCACTATTCCCCCTCTCATCTCACTTGTTAGGATAGTAGTACATTCTAAAGAAGACATTACAGCGCTAAGTTTGAGAATTTGTCTTCTAATCTGTTGCTCAGATGCCATGGAGAGTGCTAAGGCTGTAATACTATCAATTACAACTCTTTCAGCTGATGTTTTATCTATGATTTCAACCAGTTGAGTAATAAGCTCATCAACATCTACAGCTGTTTGATATTGTTCATTTGAACTAACACCAGCTCTTGGACTAAAACCATCAATGATGACCAGAAGATTGTCTTTTTCGATATCATTGAGATTCCATCCAAAGTTTAAGGTTTCTTCTCTTACATGTGTAGGATGTTCGTCAAAAGAAACGAATATACCACTTTCTCCGCCAGAAACTATTCCATGATAAAGAAATTGCATCCCAAAAGTAGATTTTCCTGCTCCTGCAGGTCCAGAAACGAGAATTGTTCTACCTTTAGGTAATCCTCCGCCTAGGATTCCATCAAGTCCAATAATGCCAGTTTCTATTAATTCCATAAGTTCATGAGAACATTAATTATAAAAAGAGTTTCGGAAGTGATAGTGACAAAATCACTATTCAACTTTTCTTAACTCCCAACCACCTGGTGATCTAAACATTAGTGTATGTTCGGAGAGACTATCCATATTCAAGATCAGCTCCACATCGTGTTCTTTACGAAAGTATGAGGAAGCAAGTGTAATCTTGAATCTTCCGTTAATCAAATGTATGATATTTCCAAGATTTGAATTATCTGTAAATTCATTATTCTCGTCAACAATAGCTATACGAGCCATAATACCCCAATTCATAACTCTAATTATAGGAGTTAACTTATTTTTTGTTCTCATTTGTCCAACACCAACACAATATAATGCAGATTTGAAATCTATTGGAAGTGCTGAAAGATCAACAAAATCTGGAGTTATATATTCTTCCAAATCTTTCGGACGAGAAGTCACCTGTAATTCAACCTTGTAGCTTGATTTTATTTCAGGGAATTTATCTACAAATACTTCATATAAGGAATTAATTTTGTTCTTTATTTGAGAATAACCAGAGAAATACAACCAGCTTAGATATTCTAGACTTGCAATACAGAGACCTCTATTTTTCGAATTTAAAGAGAGGTAGAAGGTTTGTTCAAACATCAATGATGCTTTTCTAAGCTCGTTTAATTGCATAAACTTGAATCCCAATTGATTGATAAATTCTATATTGTCTAAATCTAGGTCTTTGGCTTTTTCAACAGCTGCATTCCCTCCGATAACAACAGTAAGTAAAATTAAAGCTCTTATGACATTCACTACATCTGTTCTTTGATACTGATTGCACTCATCCTCAAAAGCAGGTGTAAAATATGAATTTAGTCTTTGTATCTGACCAGATAAGAGGAGTATAATCATGCGCAGAAAATGTACATCTAAACCATATTCTTTGGATGCATCACTGCTTTGAAAGAGTATCATCAGTAATTTATCCATATATACTCTTGCTAAGTCCACTTTTCTATTTTCAATTAAACAGATACAGGCTAAATATTGTAATCTTCCCAATAGTAAAAGAGCTTCATTATAAATCACATGATCTTCTATCTTATCAACAGCTAATTTCCATTCTACTAAATAGTCAGTAATCTCTCTTACTCTAGAAAGCAATTCTCTTTCTAGTAATTTATATTGACCTTGCCTGAAGTCTTCATCTAATCCATGAAAATCGCTTTGAATTTCAGTTAAAAGCTCCTTAAGTTGCAAGGATTCTATCGAAAAACCATCAACTTTCTCAAGATCAGTTCTACTTATTTGTGAGAGTTTTTCTTCATACTCAGATTGTATCACAGATACGGCAGAATCGATAATCTTTCGTATTCTTTTGACAGGATCATAACGATTAGTACTTTCAACCGAATACCTAATTTCAGCAGTAATTAACCTATTCTCTAGTTCCTTTAAGAATGATTCTTGAGAATGATCCTTGTTATCTGCTATGATTAATCTAAGGAAAGCACTGTTTGTTAATGTAGAAATACCAAGAAGTTCAGCTGTTTCGAGAAGTTTTAAATCACTACTCACAACAGTCGCATTTAATCTATCAGCAACATGAATTACAGATAAATCTGGCTTTTGTGGAAGATTAGCTGTAAGTTTGAGAATCTTAGTGATAAAATCCTGAAATTTGTGAGGATCTACTGCTTCTTCTTTTACATGAGGTAATATTTCTCTCAATAAAAAGAAACGCATCTCATTTTTAATTAATGAAGGTAAGAAAATCTCAACTTTTACATCTTTTATAGTTTTAGCAAATTTAGGGTATTTATTTGGTTGTGATTGAAAACCACTGATGTAGAAATTAGTATCTATAACATAGCGAGACATTAAAAGAAGATATGAAAAGGACTATTTTTATCTTTTTATGATGATTTATTTGTTTTTATATGGTTAAATAACTCTGTTAAACCATCATTTAAGGTTACAGAAGGTTTAAAACCTAAGATGCTTTTAGCTTTCTCTATAGAACAATAGCTATCTCTGATATCTCCAATTCGTTCTTCCACATGTATAGGTGTGATAGTTTTTCCACTAATCTTGATAATCATGTTTGCTAACTCTATAATTGAAGTTCCTTTACCTGAACCAATATTGAAAATACGTTGAGGATCTGTATCTTTTTCTAGAGCTAACTTAATAGCAATCGCAGCATCACTAGCATGAATAAAATCACGTGTTTGAAGTCCATCTCCCTCAATTTGTGGAGGTAAGTCCTGTAGAACTGCATTTATAAATTTATAAATTACACCTGCATAAGGATCATCTTCTTTTTGAAGGGGACTATACAAATTAAATGGTAGTATCACAATCGAGTTCAGATTAAATAGATCAGCATAAAGAAGAGCATATTTCTCAGCAACATATTTGCTTAATCCATAAGGTGAAATAGGATTACGTGGGTGCTCCTCAGTTATTGGTAAGAAATGTGGTTGTCCAATTGTTGCTGCTGAACTAAGGTAGATAAATTTCTTTACATTATTATTTTTTGCATACTCCAGCAAATTAAGGGTTCCCAAAATATTGGTTTGAGCATCTATTATAGGATCAATTACTGATTTATTGATACTTATTTGTGCAGCACAGTGGATAACGTAATCCACAGCTGGAATTGATTTCAGAAATTCTGAATCTTCTATACTTCCTTTATGAAAAATCACGTTTTCAGGGGGATTAAACTTACTACTTGTCTCATTATCTAAGATATGGATTTTATAGCTTCCTTTGAGAGATTGATAAAGAAAATAACCGATTTGACCTAGCCCACCAGTTATGAGAATAGCTTGATCTTTTATAGTCATATAAAGTATTAAGGGTAAAACTTTTTAAAAGCATAACGTTCTTTTGCTCATTAGACTTACTAATATTTTATGAGTAAAGAATAAAGGTGAAGAAATGTCGAAAAAGATTCGAGTTGCAATCGCTGGTTTAGGTAATTGCGCTTCAGCTCTAGTTCAAGGTCTAGAGTACTACAAAAATGCGGATGAAAACGATTTCATTCCTGGCATTATGCATGTTAAATTTGGAGATTACCACCTTTCTGATATAGAGCTTGCCACAGTATTTGAGGTAAATGCCATGAAAATTGGAAAAGACATATCAGAAGCAATCTGGCAAAAACCAAATGTATGTAAAAAATTCTCAGATGTTCCTCATAAAGGTATTGAGGTTCTCCCTGGTCCAATTAGTGATGGAGTAGCACCTCATATGAAGAAATCCTTTCATTGCTATGATGAATCATCAATAAAAGCTGTTAATGTAGCAGAGATTCTTAAGGAAAAAGATGTAGATGTTTTAATCAACTTTTTACCTGTTGGAAGTGAGAATGCTACTAAAATTTATGCTCAAGCTGCATTAGATTCAAATGTTGCATTAGCAAATGGAATCCCTGCTTTTATAGCTTCAAATGAAGAATGGGGAAGAAAATTCACTGAAAAAAATATTCCAGTAGCTGGTGATGATATTAAATCACAACTTGGAGCGACCATATTACACAGAATGCTTGTTTCTCTAGCTCATGATAGAGGTATAAAAATGGATGAAACTTTTCAGCTAAATATCGGTGGAAATACTGACTTTGAAAATATGAAAAAAGAGTACAGATTAACTACTAAAAGGATATCTAAAACTGAAGCTGTCACAAGTATGATCCCTTATGAAGTACCAACAAGAATTGGACCTTCAGATTATGTACCATTTCTTGAAGATGAAAAAATATGTTATTTATGGTTGAAAGGTAAGAATTTTGGAGAACAACCGTTATCTGTTCAATTAAAATTATCAGTTCAAGATTCTCCAAATAGCGCAGGAGTAATGATTGATGTAGTAAGATCTCTAAAAATCGCACAGGATAGAAATATTGGTGGACCTTTAATTGGTGTTTCCAGCTATTTCTTCAAACATCCTCCAAAACAGATAAATGATTCTCAAGCTAAAGAACTTGTTGAGAAATTTATTAGAGGAGAGATAACTAATTAGGTGATAAAATGAAAGAAGATATCATAAAAATTGCAATTGCTGGTGTAGGTAATTGCGCTTCAGGTTTAATTCAAGGAATTGATTACTTACAAACTTATGAAGAAAAACGAAAGAAACTACTTCATCCTAAAATTAGCAGCTATGAGGTGAAAAATATCGAAATCGTAGCAGCATTTGATGTTGATAAAGAAAAAGTAGGAAAAGATGTTTCTGAAGCTATTTTTGCACCAATAAATAGTACTCCAAAGTTTATAGATGTTGAGCAAAAAAATGTGACTGTGGTTAAAGGGCCTTTAAAAGATGGACTCACAGGACATCTTCAAGAAGTTATCAAAGTGGCAGAAAATCCTGAAGCTGATGTTACAAAGATTCTTCAAGAATCAGGAGCTGAAATTCTTATTTGTGCATTACCGACTGGAGCAGAAGAAGCTGTAAAAGCATATGCTCAAGCTGCTTTAGATACCGAAGTAGCTTTTATCAATTGTACTCCTACTTTGATAGCGAGTAATCCTGAATGGGCTAGAAAATTCAAAAAATCGAATATTTGTCTAATTGGGGATGACTTACAATCTCTAGCTGGTGGAACTGTTCTCCATAAAGGTTTTCTTGACGTTCTTAAAGAACAAGGAGTTAAAATCAAAGACACTTATCAGCTAGATGTTGCAGGTGGTCTTGAAACACTTAATACTTTAGATGATGAAAGAAAGCAATACAAAAGAGAGGTTAAAGAAAGAACCATACGAGAATCTTTTGGGAATGATATAAATTTAGCAAGCGGTACTTCTGATTACCTTGAATTTCTTGGGAATAGACGTATAGGCCATTTCTGGATTTTGGGTGAAGGATTTATGGACATGCCCATTAAAATCGATATTCGTTTAGAGACTCTAGATGGTCCTAATGCAGCAGGAACCTTAGTTGATGTAATTCGAGCGACCAAACTTGCCATTAACAGAGCTGGAAGTGGACCAATTAGTTCAATTTGTGCCTATGGATTTAAGGCACCACCAGTTACAACAGAAAGACATACTGCTCATCAATGGTTTAATGAATATTTAGAAGGAATTCGTTCTGACTGATGATCCTTCTTTTCTTTAAACATCAAGCATAGATGTGATAAACAATAATTTTTCTCTTGCAACACTCGGAGGAAATTCATCCAGAATAAGCTTTGCTTTTTCTAGGTAATCTGAAATTAATTCATTGGTTTTTAAAATTGCGCTAGAGTTTACTAATATCGTCCTAATCGTTTCAATAGAATATTCTTTTTTCTCTACATAATACTCATAAAGAATCTGGTTTTTATCTTTAGGTAAAGTCTCCATGGCTTCGAGAACTATATATGTTTGAATACGATTGGAAATGTCTGTTGTGACACCAGATTTCCCAAGATCATTTCCTTTGGATGTGAGAGAAAGATAATCATCCCTCAACTGAAATGCTCTACCAAAATAGGTACCAAATGATTTCATTTTTTCTCTATTTTCTCTTGTTGAATTACCTAAAATAAAACCGATAACTGAAGCTGCTTCAAACAAGACAGCTGTCTTGCGATCAATCAGTTGCAAAGCTTCTTTTTTTGTCATTAATTTTTCTCCTTCTCTGAATTTTTGTTCCAAGAATAAAGAAGTAGATAATGTTGAAATTGCATTAATAATCTCTTCTACAATTTCAATGGTTTCAGTCCTGGATGCTAAACTTAATGCTAAACTACTCATAGAATAAGTTAAGGATAAAGCTGAGAAAGTTGAAAATTTAAGATAAAAAGATTTCTCTTTTCTTCTGTAAATGTCTTTATCAAATATATCATCTATAATTAAAGAAGCATTATGTATAATTTCTAAGGCGCAAGCTGCAGCTAGACTAGAGTCATCTCTGATTTTGTTTGATATCATTTCAAAAGACAAAAGACAAATCAATGGACGTATTCGTTTTCCACTATTCTGTAAGATTTGATCGATCAAATCGTTAATTTCATCATCATATGGGCTATAATTACGTAAATTTGTTAAATAAGAGTTAATCTGTTCAACTTCAGTACTAAGATCAAAAACTTCTTTGCTCAATCAAATCAAGTAAAAACTAATTTATTCATAAAAAAAGTTATTGTCTAGTCCATTTTAAGAAAGTAAAAACAAAGAGATGAGAGAACAGAAATTTAGAATCTGTACAATCAAAATCATGAAAGAGATGATAATAACAAACATAATAATAGAACTAATTACTGTAGCAGGTTCAATTCTTGTTAATTGCATCTGATATCTTGTTTCAGGTGAGAAAATTGATTTTAATAACCTAAAGAAATAAATTATTGATAAGACCAAGATGGTAATTAGAAGGATTGAAACGAAATACACCCTTGGGCTAAATGTAGAATTAAAAGAATATTTTTTCGAAATAATATAAACTGAAATAGGTACTAGAAAGAGCAAGAGTATATTTATTAAATTCACAATAAACTGAATGATAGAATTATGACCAATACTACCCAAGATAGATATTTCCTCTGATTTGAAACCCTTTGAAATTGAAGAGAATAGTGAAAGAGAGAAAGAGAAAAGTATTATATAAATTAAAACACCAAAATTAACAGATTTAAGACTATCAAGAAGCATTTCTTGAGACAGTGTACTGGAAAATACATCAGATAGAATCAGCATGAACATTCCAATATAAAACAAACTTATGTAATGAATAAGTTTCTGCAAACTATTTTCAGTGATAGCACCAAAAACTCCCCAAAGAGCATATAATGCTCCTAATGAAGTAAAAAGCCAAAGTAAAATGTTATTTATTTCAGAGCTTGCTATTGTACTGGAATACTTAATCAAGAATATCAAACTTAAACCTCTTTGAAACAGAAGGAGGATTGATGTAGTAGAATTCAGGTTTTTATTAACTGCTTTAAAGTACCAATTATGGAACGGTGGAACACCTAATTGGATAAGTAAAGAAATAATAACAAAAATTATTCCTATATACTCCCATAATTGCCTGGTAGTATTTTGAATAGCGAGAATGAAACCATTTCCTGAAAATGAGAGGCACGCAATACCTACAAAAAGTAAGGAAATAGACATACTAGACATTGCTAGATAATTTGTAATAACATCTTGAGATCCACTTTCTTGTTTCTCATAAATTCCATGTATAAACATATTTGTGCTAATATAAATTAAAATGAAACCAAACAATATGTTAATCCAAGAATTTGAAGTAGTGATAAACCATGATGAACCTTCCAACATTAGAAGTGAGATAAAGAGAAGGTAGTTTTTATTTGAATCCAGGTTTATTTCAACTATAGTTATAAATGAAACAATAACAGTAGCTATACCTATGGTAATATATGCTCCAGCTGCGAACTGCGATATTTGAGTGTTGAAATATACTAAGGAACTTGCTTCGAAAGGATTATAGATGTACCAAAAAGAGATCATAGAAACAATGCTGCTAACAACTACCATATAACCGTATAGAATTCTCATTCTCGATTTCAAATAAGAAAATCTTTGAGTTATTCTTGTTGATAGTAATCCTGTAATGATTATAGTTATTATACCTATCAATAATATCTCAAGAGGGAAGAACATTTTAAGGAATAATACCGCATAGTGCATCAAATTACACCTCCTGAATATAAGACGAGGATAATAGCTAATAATATTGAGAGCGAGATAAGAACAATCTGAAACTGAGTTCTTAAACCAGCAATCTCGAGTTTTCTTATGAATTTTGAGATAAGTTGGAAAGCAGCTACTATTTTGGGTACAATGATTTTAGTAATGATTCTTTTTAACCATTTTAATGTAAGAATAAGGAATTTCCATGTTTTTTTAATAATAATTTCAATTAAGAATTTCTTAATGATAATTTGCTCAAACCATTTTGAGAAAGGAACAATTATCCTAATCCAAAGGAATCTAACTGGTAAGAAGACAAGATCAATTGAATAAACAGTTTCAAGTGATTGTTCAATTTTATTAGAGAATTCTATTATTTCTAACACTGCTTTGGAGAAATACCTGAGAATGACTAAATAGACTATTGAACCAATTACACAACCTGAGATAATTATTGAGAAAGGTATCCACCAAGCGTTAAAATTAGTAATTAATGGAAAAGTAAATGGATTGAATAAATTGAAAGAAGGATATAGAAGACTACTGAACACTATAAAGAGTAATAATGAACTTAAATACACTATTTCAGCTACTGAAAACTGAAATTCTAATGATTTCTTTATTTGATTCTTATAAATTTTAATAATGAGTATGAATATTCCAAACATAATTACAGTGAATAAAACAAACAAACCAACATTGAAAATTAATGTATTTTGAAAGATTGTTTGAACTAAAATCAGAAAGGTGCTATTTAACGGTGCTATTCCTAGGAATAGCAAAGAGAGCACAACAAGACTAAAGAAATGAATTATTGTAAAAGCTAAATTAAATCTCCTAGTTTCTTGAATTTCTGAATCTTTTTCTGTGTTCTTTATGAATAAATAAGGTATCAATCCATTTATCAAGATAGGGAACGTAATTAGTATCTGAAATCCTATAGCTATTTCTCTTAATCCTAAAACAGCCATAAAAATTCCAGACATTATCGTATTTATTAAAATCGAAATCTCTAGTTCTTTCTTTAGAAAAATAGAGAATACAACGCTCAATAGAGCTGTAATAATACCATACCAAAGGAAGAAATAAGAAATTTGCAAATGGAGTAGCAGAAAAAGTGGTGTAATAAAAAGTAATGAAAATGTTATCATAAAGTGTTTAGAAAGAAAAGTAAAAATCACATCTTTGTTGGACATGCTAATTTCCTTGAACCAAGTATGGAATGGGTAAAGAGAATTTTTTACAATTATACCTATTAAAAACAGACTCAAAATTAACTGTATGTCCTTACCTAAAATATCAGGTTGAGTTAAAAGTTTATTACTAATTATTTGAAAATCTAATGATTTAACTAATCTTGCAAGAATAATTAGAGAAGCAAGAAAGAATCCATTTCCGATGAAAAAGGAAGTTATCATTTTTCTTAATCCATCTGGTATCCTTTTTTCTGATTTGAGTATAAGATTTTTAATCAAAGTTATGAGAATCAAATCAGATAAAAGCACAAAACTCATGATTTGAAATAGATTAGATGAGAAAATAAGAAAATTCAAAGTTAAAGCATAGAGAATTAATCTTCCAGAGTGACTTTCTTTCCAATAAGGTTTTTTCCATGATAAATACAAATTGGATAGAGCTAGTATAAACATAGATGTTAAATAAATGATAATTTGAGAAGAAGAAATCTGAAATCCTAAATCAAAAGAATAGGTAAAGAAGGAAAATAAGGGGAGGACTTCTTTGATATTAATTATTGAACTAGAGTAATATCGAGTCATAAATAATGAAAAGTTAATCAGGGCTATCACAAATAAAACAAAGGAAGTTAAAGAGGAGAATATTTTTTTTCTATAGGTCTTTCTATTTTCTAGAAGTTCCATCATAATTCCAGTCAAACCAAAAACTAAAAACAATCCATTTTGAATAAGTAAACTGAGAACTATATCATTCATGCATTTCCCTCCCCTGGGGATCATCTCTCTGACCGTCCTTTAACTCATTTCTAAACGTGAATAGAAGAACAAGTGAGAGGATATATAAGCCTAAAATTATGAACAGAATAGTATCTGAGGTAATAACAGAGCTGGAGATAAGAATTATTCCAGAAAATACTAAAAAGAAATATCCAAACATTACAATCATTTTAGTTTTGGAAAAGAATAAGCATAGGAATCCTAGACTCAAACATACCAAAAAAAGAGCAACGATATAACTTACGAAAACCACAGATCATCTCTCCTATGTTGGTTTCTATTCCTAAACTCTACTAGAAATATTAGAATTAAGATAACAAGCAAGACTAGAAAGATTATAAGAATTGCAATAGCTTCATAATTTCCTGAAAACAGAGAATATAGCGAAATTGGTTCAAATTTAATCATTTCATTTTGAGACATAAAAAGAAGTATATAGATTGAGATTGCTGGGAGTGCTAAAAGAAGAATAAAACTTGAAATCTGGGTTTTTCTTGAAATTTGAAAATCTAAACCTTCTATTTTGTTTTTATATAAGTAAAAAGCTGTAAAACCTATCATGAGGACATAAGTATATCCTACACAGATTACAAAGAATATTGTCTGACCTATCGATAGGAATACCAAAGAGAAGGAAATGAAACTAAGTAAAAACCAAATTAAACTCACTCTATTAGTACTTATAATACCTTTAACAAGCAATCCTGCTCCAAGAAAACTTCCAAGATAATAATATACTTCTAAACTTGCGTTAGAAAAAACTATTACAAGTGTTATCAAAACTAGAAACAAGGCTAATTTAATACTTTGCCAAATTTTCTCCTTTAATCTGAAAATGTTGGGTAATATAATTGTTACAACTAATAATAAACTTAGAATTGAAATTATAATAGTTGAAACAAAATCATTTATGCCAAACATCTGAAGTCAGAAAAAATTGGAAAAAGAAAAATAAAAAGGTTTGGGAATCGAAATTAGATTTCTAACTCGTTTTCTTACTTTTTCGCCTTCTATAATAACTAAAAGTTGCGATTACAACAACCACTGAAATCAAACCTACTGGGTTATCAAAGAATGAAGCTACTGTTAATTCAGGAATAGGTAAGTTAGCGGTGAAAAGTGGTATACTTATATTATATCCAGGAAAACTAGGCATATCAGGTAAGAGAGGATTTCCTTCACCAAAGGTGGTGAAATTCCCAATAGTATAATTCAATCCATAATCTATTCTATATTCAAGATTGGTACCTAGAGCTTTTGTTAAATTAACATAATATATTGGTATATCATGCACTAAGTTTATTCTGATAGTTTCATATAAAGGATCAGGATAATACAGAACTTCCCAGTGAAGAGAAGATTCTGCAGGAATCCTTAAACTCCACTTTGCGTTTAATTTTATAGTAAATAAATTATCTACAGAAGTGAAATTATAGTCAGTTAAATCAAATGATCCAACACCCCAAAAACCATAATAAGTATCCATTTCAATGTCGTTGTCTGTATCAAGACCGAGAACGTTCATGTAGACGGTAGGTTTTGTATAATTGCCAACTATTGGATCTGTTGGTGTATGAACAATATCTCTATAATCATCACTGGTTTGACGCATCACTCCAGAGAAATCCCAAGTTTCTTCGTCTTGAGCAGTAGAGACTGTACTTGACATAAAGAAGAAAGAAGAAACCATCAATCCAATTAGTAATAAAGTTAGTTTTTTCATTTTTTCATCCTCCTAACCTTCTTTCCAAACTTCAGAATAATTAACGAAATTCCAATAGCTGCTAAAACAGAAACAAATGGGAAGTTAACCTCTATACTATGAGTCCTTGGTCTAGAAGTTCTAGATACATTTTGAGCCACAGTTATATTATAGGTGGGCCACCACTCATCCTCAGGATAAACAGTACCAGGTGGACCAGTAAATAGGGGATTGGTTGGACCAAAGGTGGTGAAATTTCCATTGATAATAGTTTGATCTTTATTGATTTGTTGCCATTGTCCTACAACACCAGTTCGATTTACTAAATAAGCGATATGAACTGGAGTGTTTAAATCTGTTCCAGAAAACAGTGAAGGAATAGCTATAACTTTAGCTTTTACTCTCTCAAAAATGAAGTAAATATCTTCGTTATAATAAGGACTCGAACTATTAATTATTGGAGAATCTTTGGTAACATCTATCCACCCCATTCCTTCTTCATGAGAAACATTAAAACCATATTCAGCTCCTGGTGCAGGTTCTTCCCAAAATAATGAAGCAAACGGAGCATTCCTTATTTCGTTAATTCCATGTAGAGCTACTATAGTATCAGGTAGAATATCTGAATCTTCTAGACTGTCCAAAGCGAAGATAAATGTTCTGAGAACTTCGGGATCTGCTATGATTGATTTTGTTACACCATCTGCAGGATACTGAGGGATATATTGCAAACGATACCCTTGTTGGTTAATTATTCCTTTAAAATCCCAATTTTCTGCATAGTCTGATTGACCAGTAGTGGTTTTAAAACTATCGTTTACAAATGGGGTAAATAAAAAGGATATAATGATAGTTAAACAAATTATTTTTGGATATTTCACTATTTCCACCAGAAATTCTATTCTACAAGAATAGTTAAAGTGACATTTATAACCTTTTTTGTTTAAAATTAATGTTTGTAAAAAACTGACATATAGTAATTTTTAAAGCGTTAAAAAAATTGTTTGAACCAGATGTCTTGGTTAGAGGATAAAAAACGAACTCATTCAATAAAGGAAATTGCAAAAGTTATTTGGCCTTATATTGCGAGAAGAAAAGGTTATTTGACTTTTGTTGCTATAGTTTCGTTTTTTGCTGCAATAATTGGTTTAATTACTCCTTTACTAGTCAGACAAGTAATCAATTCAGCTATTCCTGAAAGTAATATTACTTTAGTATGGATAATAGGTGCTAGTATTCTTGCAGTTGCTTTGATTGGAGGAGTGTTACAATACATTTCGAGATTTTATGCAGCTAAATATGCTCAAGATGTGATATACGAATTAAGAAATGACATCTATAAAATTTTACAAGAATTAAGTTTAGAATTTTATGATGAAGAGAACACTGGTCAAATTATGACAAGGGTAACAACTGACCTAAATGCCATACAAAGTTTGATTAGTTTTACACTTCGATTAATTATGAATGGAGTCATCTATTTCATAGGTTCTTATATTGCTATGTTAGTTATGAGTTGGAGACTAGGTTTAATTTTAGTTGCTCTTTTCCCCGGTTTTATATGGTTAGTATATTGGTTTAGTACAAAAGTAAGACCTCTTTTCTATCAAGCAAGAAGACAATTTGGAGATGTAACTTCAATACTCCAAGAAAATGTTACCGGTGCTCATGTGGTTAGAGGTTTCGCTCAAGAAGAAAATGAGATCAATAAATTCAATGAATCTAATATTATATATCGAGATTTAAGAATCAAAACACAAGTTTATAGAGCAGTCTACTTCTCAGTTATGACTTTATTGATTGGAATAGGAACAACTCTCGTAATCATAGTAGGTGGAATACAAATTGCAAATTACCAACTACAAATAGGTGATTTTGTTGCTTTTCTATCGTATCTTGCATTATTACCAGGTCCAACAAGACAATTAACAATGTTAGTAGGTGTTTTTCAAAGATCATTAGCTAGTGGAGATAGGATTATTGAACTTATAACTGCAAAGAAAGAAGTTCAAGAAGATCCAGATGCGATATCACCGCCTAAATTCAAAGGTGATATTTCTTACACAAATGTTTGTTTTGAATATGAAAAAGGAATACCCATTCTTAAAAATGTGAGTGTCACTATCCCAAGCAGTCAAAAGGTCGTTATTCTTGGAGGAACGGGAAGTGGGAAAAGTAGCTTTGTTAATCTGTTATCTAGATTTTATGATCCAACAGAAGGATCAGTAAAAATAGATGGTCAAGATATAAGAAGATATAAACTCAAAGAAATGAGAAAACAGATTGGTTTGGTCCTTCAAGAAACATATCTTTTTAACGCGTCTTTGAAGGAAAATATTTCTTTTGGAAAACCTGATGCAACAGAAGAAGAAGTAATTGAAGTAAGTAAAATTGCCAAGATACATGATTTTATTTCAGTATTACCTGAAGGGTATGAGACCAAGGTAGGGGATAGAGGAATCACGTTGTCAGGAGGTCAAAAACAGAGAATATCGATTGCACGTACTCTATTAACTGATCCATCAATACTGATATTTGATGATTCAACTGCTTCAGTTGATGCTGAGACAGAAGCTCAGATTCAAGAAGCGTTAGATATTTTGAGTACAGGTCGTACAACCATCATTATCTCTCAAAGAATATCTTCAGTTCATTATGCAGATAGGATTTTGGTTTTCGAAGAGGGCGAAATTGTTCAAGATGGTAAGCATGAGGATTTGATTAGCGCTCATGGATTATATCAAGACATATACTATACATTAGAGAGAAGTTATGGAGAGATTGAACCTCGTATCATAGAATCTGAAACTAAACCAAGAGGTGATAACTAATGGGACACTTTATTAGAGCTATGGCTAGAGAGGAAGAACATCGTGAGAAGAAGTATTCTGATTGGGTTCTTTTCAAACGAATCTTTAGTGTATTTGGATACTATAAATCAGAAGCTTTTTCTGTGCTTACTATAGTAATCACTTTTTCTGTTTTTACAACTACAATTCCGTTATTATTAGCTAAAATTATCGATCTTTTTATCACACCGTTTGCAAAATCAAGCGCATATATTGTAAAATATCTCAATTCATTCACTTATTATAGTTCTTTACATAATTCGTTAATACAAAGTAAACTTGAGATTATAGCTCCTACTGCTTCACAACAAAATCTGAATGCTATTATAATAATTGGGAGTATGTACCTGCTATTTATGGTACTTAATTTTGTACTGATACTAGCAAGAACTGTCTTCTTTGCTCGTTTAGGTCAAAAGATGATCTATAGAATAAGAAACGATCTTTTTTCTAAATTACAATATCTTTCTTTTGATTATTTTACTGAAATAGAATCAGGAAGAACCATTTCTAAATTAACAAACGATGTAGATGCTCTTGGAGAATTATTGACGACAGGAATTATAGATATTTTTGCAGATTTTGTTAGTTTAATTTGGATTTTAGCTTTAATGTTCATTCTTGATGTACAAATGACACTTTTTACTCTCACAGTTATACCAGTTTTGATAGTTATAGCATTTATTTTTCAAAAGAGAGTACGTTCTGCTTATAGAAGAACAAGAGTTGCTATTGCTCAAGTTACCGCTAATCTACAGGAAACCATTTCAGGTGTTAAAGTAACAAAAGCTCTTTCTAGAGAAGAGAAAAATATTCAAAATTTTAAAGGTTTAAACCAGGAGAATTATTCTGCTAATATACAAGCTGCGAGCGTTTCATCTTTATTTATGCCAATTATCCAGATTATTGCAGCATTAGGAAGTACTATTGTTATAGTATATGGTGGATATGCAGTGATAACGACAGGATCTATAACATTAGGAGTGTTGTATGCTTTTCTAGAATACTCAAATAGATTTTTTATGCCAGTTATTAGTTTGTTTACATTTTATACTACAATACAATCAGGATTTGCAAGTGCAGAAAGAATATTTGAGATTCTTGATGAAGAACCATCTGTTAAGAACGTTGAAAAACCTATTTATCCTGAGAAGATAAAAGGTCATTTGAAATTAGATAATGTCCATTTCAGATATACTGAAAATGTACCTATACTCAAGGATATCAATCTTGAAATTGTGCCAGGAAAAAGCATAGCTCTTGTCGGGCAAACTGGTGCTGGAAAAACCACCATTACTAAATTACTTTCACGATATTATGATGTAACTGATGGAAATTTGTATGTTGATGGATTAAATATTAAAGATATAGATTTAGAAACTCTAAGAAAAAATATTGCTGTAGTTCCTCAAGATGTTTATTTGTTTAGCGGATCAATAATGGATAATCTGAAATTCGGAAAGAAGGATGCTTCAGATAAAGAAGTTTACGATATATGTTTGATTTTAGGATTGCATGACTACATATTAAGACTTCCTGAAGGTTATGATACAGATGTTAAAGAAGGAGGTGCTAGGTTGTCACTTGGTCAGAGACAACTGATATCGCTTGCAAGAGCTGTTGTAGCAGATCCAAGTATACTTATTTTGGATGAATGTAGTAGCTCTGTTGACCCAATAACTGAAGCGTTAATACAGAAAGGTATTAACTATATTTTGAGAGATAGAACTTCAATAATAATTGCACATAGGTTAAGTACCATTAAAAATGTCTCACAAATAGTAGTTCTAGATGATGGAGAGATTGTTGAAATAGGTTCTCATAATGAATTGATGAAAAATAAAGGAAAATATCACGATTTATATGAGACACAGTTAACAAGCAATGTAATAACCTAACGATATCTTCATTTCAAAATCCTTTTTATAGTAACATTTTACACTATCCATGAATGTAATATGGCAAGAGTAGAAGAACTTATAGCTAATAAGAAGGGGAGGGTTCTTTGTCTAGGTAATGAGGCTATAGCTCGAGGAGCAATAGAATCAGGTGTCCAAATCTTCGCAGCTTATCCTGGTACTCCAAGTAGTGAAGTAAGTAATGCTCTTATTGCAGCAGCACCAAAACTAGGTTATTATGCTGAATGGAGTACAAATGAGAAAGTCGCATTTGAAACAGCATTTGCAGCTTCCATAACAGGAGTTCGAGCAATGACTGCATGCAAACATGTAGGAATAAATGTATTAGCAGATGCACTGTTTAGTGCTGCATATATGGGAACCACTGGTGGTTTTGTTGTTTTAGTCGCTGACGATCCTAATTGTTTTAGTAGTCAAAATGAACAAGATTCTAGGTGGCTTGGAGTTACTGCTCAAGTTCCAGTACTTGAACCTTCCAATCCTCAAGAAGCTAAAGAATTTACTAAATTAGCTTTTACGATTAGTGAGAAATTTGAACAGATTATAATTTTAAGATCAACAACTAGAATTTCTCATGCTAGAGCTGATATTGAATTTAATGAATTTGAATCCAATTTCAGAGAAGGAAAATTTGAAAAAAGTTTGAGATATATATGTTTACCTGCTCTAGCTAGAGCTAATCATCCAAAACTTGTAGCAAAATTAGAAGAAATTAAGGAATGGATCCCTGAAAGTGGATTATCAATTATAGAAGGACCAGATGATAATGAATATGGTGTAATTACTAGTGGTATATCCTATAGTTATCTAAAAGATGCATTAGCACTTTTGGAGAAAGATATACCAATACTTAAACTTGGTATGATCGCTCCACTTGATGAACAAACTATACTTGAATTTGCTAAAAACAAGAAGAACATTATATTTATTGAGGAAGTTGATTCATATCTAGAAGATCGAATCAGTGCGCTTCTTCTACAAAATGGCCTTAATCCAAAGATACACGGTAAATGTACAAATATAACTAATAGATACCACGAACTAAATTCTAGACTTGTAGCTGAAGCTTTACAGGGAGTTATCGGAGGTGAATTAGAATCGGTTTCAGAGATCAACGCGATTTCTGAAGAGACTAAGGAATTTGTTCCTTTCAGACCACCACTTTTCTGTCCAGGATGTCAACACAGAGCAGCCTTCTGGGAACTATCCAAAGTTGTTAGAAAGAACAAAGGGATATTTGCTTCAGATATAGGATGCTATTCTTTAGATCCTTGGGTTACAGATACAATTCTATGTATGGGTGGTGGGATAAGCATGGCAAATGGATTTGCACGTGTTATCACAGATAAACCTATCTTTGCATTTATCGGAGATAGTACCTTCTTCCACACTGGTTTGCCTGCTTTAGCAAATGCTGTTTATCAGAAAGCAAATATCAACATTTTAGTTCTTGATAATAGAATGACTGCAATGACTGGATTTCAACCAAATCCAACTGAAATGTTAGATATAGCTGATGTAGCTAAAGCTTTAGGGGTTGAATACGTAGTAGAATTTGATCCTTACGATTTTGAGAAAGGTAAGAAAACATTTGAAGACGCTTTGAAGCATGAGGGGCCTACTGTAATTATAATGAGAAAGATATGTGCAAACGAGTGGTGGAGACAAACCAGAAGAAGAGGAGAAAAAATAGAAGTATATACCATTGATCCTGAAACATGTACTGCTTGTGGCACTTGTTTGGTTCAATATCAATGTCCTGCAATTCACTGGAGTATAGATACCAATTCTAAAGGTAAGAACTATTCAGTAATCGATCCATCAATGTGTACAGGCTGTGGTGTTTGCGCCCAGATATGTCCTTTTGAGGCTATTTCAAAGGTGGTGGACTAGATGGTTGACACTTATCAAATGATAGTATGTGGTGTCGGTGGTCAAGGAATTCTTACAATAACTGATATCATCGTCATGGCAGCTCAAGAAAAAGGACTAAGAGTGTTAGGTTCAGAAGTACATGGAATGGCTCAAAAGGGAGGTTCTGTTGTAACGAACCTAAAGATAGGAAAAGAGTTGTACTCTCCTGTTACACCTATAGGTAGCTGCAAAGTACTCATTGGATTAGAACAGAATGAAACACTTAGATACTTAAAGTACCTGAAACCTGGAGGATTTGTATTAACTTCAACAACTGTATTGTTTCCAATTGTATGGAAAAAGGACAAGAAAGCAGCTCAATTAGCAAGAGAGAAAATAGAAGAAAACTTGGCAAAATATAAAGCAAAAATAGTTCGAATCGATGCTGAAAAACTAGCTATCGAAGCTGGTTTAGCATTAGCTCAGAACATAGTATTACTAGGAGCATTATCTCAAGTAGAAGGATTTCCTTTAACTGTAGAAGAACTTAAAGTAGCTCTAAAACAGAGAGTACCAGCTAAATATCTTGAAGAAAATATAAAAGCATTCGAGTTAGGAATAAATGCAATTTCTAACTCCTAATTACTTTTTATCGTGCATGATAACTATTCTGAATTATTAGTTCGTATTAATAAGAAACTATTTTTCCTCGTCTGGTAATTGTACAGGTTCAATTATCTTCTCACCTGCAACAGCCTCATCAACAGAATGTATGGAAGAGCCATAATCACGAAGTGTTTCTTGAATTTCATCAAATACAAGGTTGTCACCTTCTATAGTAACATTGATCCCTTCTGTACTCGAATCAGTTTCAGTTCTAAAAATATTTACTGATACTACACCAGGTAATTCAGCAATAGCAGAAGCCAAGACATCAATTCTCGGTTGATGAGGTTTTAAAACATCTAATACAAGTCTTCTTATCCGAACAGTTCTAGAGGGCGTAACCATCTTTATTTCACAATTTGCGATAATTTAACTACTTGAATTTTTATTTCTTTAATTCTTAAACTTTTAGATACCTAAATTTAGACGTTTTTAATATAAAAAATCAGAAACATTTTGATTACCATAACGAAAAACAATATTAATTATAGTAAAGAATAAGAAGTGGGAACTCCCAATAACTTTGTACAACAACGTGATGAGGTCTATGTCAAAAAAATTTCCTTATGATATATGGATATCTGCAGGGAGTGATGCAGGTATCAGTTTTGCAACAATAGGACGTTTAGCAAAAGATTCAAGCATGATGCAAGGTATACTTCTTTCTCTACAATCATTGATGACAACTGAAGTTAATGTGAGTAATTCACAATTTATGACAGGAGAAAATGAATATGTAAAATTCGGTACATTTACTCTTGCTGAACAAGTTGAAAATGTTGTTGTTCAATATGTTGTTAAATCAGATCAACCGAATAAATTAACAAAGGAAGACGAAAAATTAGTTCAAGAATTGGCACTTTCATTCTGTAGATTTATAATTTTAACTCCTAAATTCCATCAGCATCTTGCTACAGGGAGAATGATCTCTCCAGATAATGTATCCAAAGCTTTTCTTAAAGCATGTACAATTGCAAAACAGAAAATTTCTGTTCAAAAAAATAATAAAGGATTGTTAGATTTAATCGATAAGAACCTCAGAGATTTAGAGAAAGATAGTATCAAATATCCAACAATTGCGCAATTGAGAGATCTGAGAGAGTGGATAGGAGAGGATGAAAATTCGTGGGAAAATGGGGCTTTAGTCACATTTAAACGACAATTACTTGTGCAAATGGTAGCACAAGATATTCTTAATCAAATCATCACAGAAGATCCGTTTGTTCTGATTGAATATGGAACACCTCGATATGTTATTGAAGAGATTAGAAACCACATTGAAAAATATTTGAGAGGAAGAGAAATCAAACCAAAAGAATTGGTTGATCAATATCTAACTAAAAATCTGGATAAGAAGGTAAAAGCTCAACTAAAGAAGTTAACAATAGATGAGATTCATTCATCTAACTCATTCATAGCTCATAATTTAGCTAAAGAAGTGATATTCTCACTCTCTAAGGAAGATCCTATCTGTGCTTTAATTGATTTTAGAAATGTAGATCTTTACTCTACTATTAGAAATGAAATTGGGATAGCAACTGAAGTTCCAAATCCAGGGGATTTAATTTGTAATGCACTGATAGAAGATGTAACACCTTTAGCTCTCCAAAGCGCAAGATTATTCTTTAATCAGCTGATAAAACCATTTGAAGGAAGAAGGCTTCCTAAAAGTATTTGGAATGTTATTGTAGATTTTTCGTTCTCTATTTTAGATGAAAAGAAAATAAAACCTGTCAAAAAGAAAAATGGTAAAGATAAGAGTACAGGAATAGGAATAAAAAGAGATTTAGTTAAAGAACGAGTATCAAAATTATCAGTTATTCAAAATGGATGGTTGAAAGAACTTGCAAAGAAATTTGAAGAAATGGGTATTGGAAAGCAATTACAGATTTCCAATGTTGAAGAATCTGTTGTTTTTGCTAGTGCACTTGAAAAAGCTATAATCACAACTCTTGAAAAAATTGTAAAAGACCAGCTATTCAACTCAAGCTTAGGTGATATCTTTGCATATATGGTAAATTCTTTCAAGGATATAGCACCTAAAACAGTTTTTGTGAATATTTTAGAAGGTATTATGGAAGATCTCAAAAAACGGAAATATGATACACCTACACAAATGGCACTAAACTCTAGAGATCTTATACGTTCAGCTTTAGAGGAAGGAGCCATAAAAGCACATGTAAATTCTGTTCCTGTTCAGCTGAAGAAGTCCTTCTTCAAAGGAAGTTACTTGAAATTTGATGGACGAAGAATCTCTGCAGCTGAAATTATCCAAAAACAAGGGGTCACACTAAATATCGGTAATAAAGTAATGCCACTTAGAGATGCAGAGAAAGATGCAGAATTTCTAACAACTTGTTTCTTAAACTCAAAAATCATGAAAAGATCATATCCAAAAGCTATTCTTCGTGGAATGATTGAATCTTATCTTCAACAGATGTTCCATTTTGAAGGTGAAGTATACAACCAACTGGACACTTTAATAACTGTCTTCAACAGAGAAGTCGCAACAAAACTAACACCAGCACATCGTCTTCCAGATATACAGAATAGTTTTCCATCATTTCCAATTATCAGAAATATTCCACAAAGATTTACAGGTAAGAATTTTCACGAGAGATGTCAAGAAAGTTGGAATATGTATGCGCCTAAAATTCACAAGGTACTTCAGGATTTACTTTCTGGTTTCTCATCTCTGAAATCTAAAGATTCCAATTACAAGAAGAAGGCAATGAAACTCTATACTACTGCAATTAAGGAATTGAAAGATATTCGAAAAAACCTAATTAAAAATTGGAGTCCTTTGAACGATCAAATGACTAAAATGGTTGAAAACTGGTCTAATGAGGTAAGTGTTGATTTATCCTCTCATCTTGATACAGTCAATAAGAAAGCTCATACGTGGCTTGGAAATGAATTCAAGATTCAGAAGTTAGAATATGGCAAGTTTACTATCTCTGAAAAGCAAGGTCTGAAAGAAATAATAGATACTGTAAATCAATTAAATCCTCATGAGATTGCTGATCTTCCTAAAAATTTCATGGAGATAGCTATTTCTATATTACTTTATCGAAGAATTCCCGAATATGTGATAGATGAATCATATACACAAATGATTAGTGGTGAAAAAAAGGTTGCTGATTCAGTCTTAAAAGCTTGGAGTAGAAGTCGTTCAAGGAAGGAATTTGAGAACAATCTTTATCTTAACATGCGCTCACTTGGAAATACTTTTACTAAAATGATTAACACATATGGGAGACTTACAAGTACTTTGTTTGTTGAAAATGATTTAGAACTTTCAAGTGACATCAATGGATATTATATCGTTTTAGGAAGCCTTCCTAAAGAGATCTATTCTACAAAAAATGGTGTTTTAGATATCATTAAATTCCCAAATGTTGAAGTCGCGAGTCATCCTAAAGATTGGGAAATAAGATTGTACTTAGAGCCAGGTTATAAAAGAGATATGGATGAATATAGAGACAAATTGATTGTGATGAGTGATATCATAGGTTTTGTAGCTAGAAAGAAGTTCGATGAAAATATTGGTCCTGTTCTTGAAGGAATAAAAGCAGTAATTTCATACCTAATTGAAAATGGTGAAACAAATGTTATAGACCTTACAGAGACAATAAAAGAAGCACTCTTTAGGTTGTCTGAATATCCAACTACAATTGCTGAAGAAAAAGAGAAATAAATCATTTTTAAATACTGATAAATTATTTAATAGCACTTATTTAGGATTTCTAGGGCCGAATATTGCTGTTCCAACTCTAATTAAATTTGAACCTTCTTCAATAGCAATTTCATAATCACTAGACATACCCATTGAGAGAAAACAATTATCTGTTTCAAGGGAATGTAAAAACTTCTTTTGATATATTGAATAGGTTTTTGAGAAAAATTTTCTTAGCCAATCAGGAGAATTTTCATATTGGAGAGGAGCTATTGTCATTAGACCCCGAACCTCGATAGAGGTGTATTTTTTTACTATTTCTAAGAATTTTAATAATTCTTTTTCAGTCAAACCTTTTAAATTCTCAACGTCACTGAAATCAACCTGAAAAAAAATGGGATATAATTTGTTATTACTCTCAGAGTATTTATTCAATAATGAAAGGATTTGTTCAGATTCTACACTTTCGACTAAATCACATTTTTCAACTGCAAATTTGGTTTTATTGGATTGTAATTGTCCAATAACGTGAATAACAGTAGAAGGTTTGTGGTTTCGTATTGCACCAATTTTTCTTTTAAATTCTGTTCCAACTATCTCACCTATGTGAGTTAAACCACTATCAAGAGCAGGTTGAATTCTAGCCATTTCAATTCTTTTTGTAACACCAACAATAGTAATATCAGATAAGTCCCTACCAGAAATACTTGCACTTTTTTCAACCTTCCTAAGAACTTCTTGGTAATTTGATTTAACATCTATTTCATATGTAAAATCTGACATCTTGTAAAAGTTACAAACACATCAAAAAAAGGATTACTATAGAGAGAGATTTTCTTTTTCAAATAATACTCTTCCTTCCATTCCTCCATGTACCATTATTGTGTTTCCTGAGATGTGACCAGCTGAATGATCAGAGAGTAAGTACACTACTGCTCTAGCTACGTCTTCTGGTTTAGCTATTTTTTTCATGGGAATAGTCTGAAGTATCTTTCTAACAGTTTCCTTATCTTCTAAAGATTTTTCTGCCATTTCTGTTAAAACCCATCCGGGAGCAACTGTGTTCACTCTTCCAAATGGTGCGTAATTTACAATCTCATTCTTCCAAGTATTTGTTAGACCATATTGTAACGCAGCTTTAGTTGCAGAATAATCAGCATGTCCTGCTTCACCAAACAATCCTGCAGTGGAACCGATTAAAACTAAAGATGCGTTATTATCAGGATACTTTTGTAGATTCTTGAAAAACGCTTTCACACAGAGAAAAACACCTGTAAGATTTACATCTAATGTATTTTGCCATTGTTCTAATTCTAATTCAGCTGTGAGTTTAGGAGAAGGTGACCAAACTCCTGCATTTGCTACTAATCCGTCTATTCTTCCAAAGTGATTATTAGCTTTAGAGAATATTTCCAATACTTCCTCCTCTTCTCTCAAATCTCCTTTTAGTAAGACGACTTTTCCCTCAATATATCGATTTTGCAGTTCTTGAGCCATTTTAATATTCTTATGATAATGAATCGATATTTTTGAACCTTCAAGAATTAAATGTTCTATTATAGAACGCCCAATACCACCAGTTCCTCCTGTAACTAAAATATGTTTATCTTTAAGTTGTAAATCCATGATTAAAAAAAGAGCTAGTGGATTTTAAATCTATTTGAGATTAAACTTATCTTCAATAGTATATCTTTATATTCTTTCAAGTATCACAAATTAACGATTAGTATGTCCAACGATTATATAGATAAAGCATTAAGTAAATTAGAAAAACTAAAGTTAACTTATGCTGATATTCGTGCAGAAAACTCTCTAATGACACAGATTCGAACGGTGAATGGAAAAGTCGAAACAAGTACCACAGGTATAGAATCTGGAATAGGAATTAGAATTCTAAACAATGGTGCATGGGGTTTTGCCTTTGGTCCTTTGGAGAGTTTTGAAGAAGTAATTGAAATGGCAATTGAGGCCAATAAATTAAACTTGAAACATAAAAAACGAGATATTAAATTAGTTGAAATGAAAACTACAGAAGATTCTTTTGAAGGAGAGCAAAAAAAGAAAATCGATGATACAGGATTTGATGAAAAAATCGAATTTACTTTGGAAACAGACAAAGCACAAGAAAATGAAAAAATCAAATCGAGAACCACATTATATCGAGAAATACTCAAAAAAATGATACTAGTAACGACAGAAGGAACTAAAATAGAATATAAAGTTCCTTATGTTATGATGTATGCCCTCTCTGTTGCTCGAGAAGAAAGCGAAACTATTGAAGGTTACAGTAGAATAGGTCATCTAGGTGGTATAGAACTCTTTGATTTTCGTAATCCTACAGAATTAGGAGAAAAAGCAAAAGAAAGAGCACTTGAAGGATTGAAATCACCTAAAGTAAAAGCTGGCCGATATCCAGTCGTTTTGGATGGTACTATTAATCATCTTTTCGCTCATGAAGCATCAGGTCACAGTGCAGAAGGAGATTTCGTTCAAACTGCAGGTGTTCTTAGAGGTAAGATTGGTAAAAAAGTAGGTTCATCTCACGTAAATCTAATCGATGATGGTTCTCTAAAAGAAACAGCTGGAATAAATTCCTTTGGTTACTTGAAATATGATGATGAAGGAATTCCTGGACAGAAAACATTCATCATCAAAGAAGGGATTCTTAAAACTTATCTAAATGATAGAGCTTCAGCAGATTATTTTAATCAGAAAGCTACTGGAAATTCCAGAGCTCAAGCTTACAATGTTCCTCAAATTGTTAGGATGACAAATACGTACATTGCACCTACTAAAACAGGTATGAAAGAAGAGGAATTGCTTGAGCAAGTGAAAAATGGTCTGCTTCTAATGCAAGGCGGTGGAGGACAAGTTGATCCTATTAAGGGGACGTTCAACTTTGGAGTTTCTGAATTATACGAAATAAAGAACGGAGAGATAGGTCAAAGGTATAGACCTACAACATTAGCTGGAAATACTTTAGAAACACTAATGAAGATAACAGGTGTATCCGCAGAAATGGGGAATCCTTTGGATAGCATTGGTTTTTGTGGTAAAGATGGACAATCTGCTCCAGTTGGAGTAACCGCTGGATGGATGGCTGTAAAAAGCATAGTTGTAGGATAGGTGAAAAATATGGTTAAAAATAATCTAAATGAGAAAATCCAAAAAGCGCTTGATGTAGGATTGAAATATGCTAACAAAGCAGGTGCTAATCATTGTGAAGCTTTTGGTATTAATGAACGCTCTTTCAATCTAGAATTAGAAAAAGATAAACCTAAACACAACATGGGTATTCTTCATGGTATATCATTCAGGGTCATAGCAAATAATGCAGTAGGATTTGCTTATACCTCGTCTTTTGCAGAAAAGGACATTGAAATGACAGTGAATATGGCCATTCAATGTGCTAAAACAAAGAAAAAAGATCCAGATCTCTCTCCATTTCCAAAACCAATGAAGAATAAAGCTAAATTAAAAATGGACAAAAAACTCTATTCAGTTGACACAAATTCAATAGCAGAGATTTTTGAAAAGATGATGCCAGATGAGCTACCAAAGGACACCTTTTTCCTTCAAGCACTTGGATTAGTAGCAATGGGAGATTCTTTTCTAAAAACATCAGAAGGGATCGATTTAATTGAGGCAGATGCTGGTTATGGTCTCGGAATTGGATTTTTATCAACACATGGTTTCCCGAATTATGATTTTCATTTTGAAGGTTCTCGAACCTTAGGGGGAATCAACCCTCAAGAAGTCACAAAAATAGCTTTAGAGAAAACTTTGGAATCAGCTAAACCTAAAACAATGTCTCTTGCTGGAAATTATCCTATTATTATATCACCAGAAGGATCATATGGTCTTTTCGGAGGATTATTTGAAGTACTTACACAACTTTTGAAAGGAGATAAAGCTTCAAGAGGAGAAACCGTGTTTGCTGATAAAATAGGAGAACAGATTGCTCCAGACAACTTCACTCTTATTGATGATCCGCTTCATCCTGATATGATTACTTCAGCTCTTTATGATGGAGAAGGTGTCCCCACTGAACGAACAAAACTAGTCGAAAATGGCATATTGAAGACCTATTACTTAGATAGCTATTATGCTGGAAAACTCAATATGAAGAGTAATGGAAAAGCTCAAAGAGGTAGCTTTCTTGGAGGTAATCCTGCTAAAACACCTCCAGTAATTGGTTCTTATGCTACCATTATAGAACCTGGAAATGTCTCTCTTGAAGAAATGCTTTCTGAAACAAAAGAAGGATTTATGCTGAAAAGTTTCATGGGAATACATATGTCAGATTTCAGTAGTGGTAGATTTGCTGTTACAGGTTCAGGATGGTATCTAAAAGATGGAGAGATTAAGTACCCAGTTCAAGATATTTCAATCTCCGGAACACTCCCTGAACTTCTTCTTAATATAGATATGATTTCTAAAGAGAGAAAGAAGGGTTTGAATAATGAGGTTCCATATCTTAGAGTATCTGAATTAAGTGTGGCTGCAAAGAAACTTGACTTCAAGATAAGATTTGGTCTGAAAGTCTTGAAGACTCTTGTAAAACTAGGGATAATGAAAAATCCCTTTATCTAATTTTTAAAACAAAATAAAAAGAAAAAGAAAAAGAAAAGTTGAGATAGTGTTTATCTCTTTTTTGTATATATTACTGCACTAGCAAGTGCTACTATTCCAAGGATTGTTACTATTGATACAACAGTATATTCGGGTACAGCAGGTAAGCCTGTCAAAACTGAGTACAAATCTGGAAGTGCTCCAAATGTACTGCCTATCATGATTTCCATGTAAGCTGATACAAGACCACCATTTGATCCGTAGTCAGGTGTTTGTGTCATTTCAAAGTCAAAACTTGTCTTTAATCCTGCACCTAATAATACTCCAGTTGTTTCATCAATGCCTACCCAGATAGTTCCTCTAATCCAACCTTCATAAGTATCTGTCTCCCATTGATAATCTCCATTAAGATTGGAGAATTCTAAATCAATAGCAGCATCTACTGATATGTAGTAATAGTTTATAGGACTACCAGTTCCAGTGTAATGGAATTTGTTTGCTTCAAGTGTCAAACCAAAATCATAAAGATTGAAGTTTGTGTTTTGAAGAGATAATGCATTGAAAGCGTCTTCAATGTAGGAAGTTGCACCGAATATTGAATTAAGAGTTGTCCAGACACCATCCAGCAATTCATAATCTGTTGAATATTGTGGACCTTGTGGTGAGAATATTAGCCATTCATAATCTCCTATCTCTGGTGCTTCTGAAGTATTTGAAGGATTATACAGCGTCATTTGTGCGTCTGCCCAAAGACCGTCATACCCAATCATATCTACACCGAGTAATGGATTACCGACTGCGTCTAATCCGTTATTCTTGAATTCAACTACTCCATCCACAAAATCAGGATTTGCGGTTGGTGGTAAATCAAAGTAGAATACGAAATTATTTATTGTATATAACCAAGAATCTGGAGTTGGCATTACAGGAGCAATATTATCAGCTCTTGAAGGATCTAATTCGAGAACAATACTAGCCCATACATCATCCATTGAATTGAAGCTAAGATCTAATGAAACATTTTGAAGATAACCTGTTAGAGTATTATAACACCATGTAACATTCATAGACAGTTCTGGTCCTCCATCATACATCTTAAGATCCATATAGAATAGATTGTTACCAGCATCATAAGTAGTATCGACTTCTTCAGTACTATTGTCTTCGTCTCTGTATTTATAATAAGTATCCATGGATACCCAATCAGTGTCTCCTGCATAGAAAGTTTGCATTGGTACAACGGGTTCATTGAAGTGTCCATAATCAAATGATCCCCAATCAAACTCCCAGTTTCTATCAACTAGTTCTTCGAGATCTGTTAACATAGTGTAACCCATCATAGGTGTTGGAGCAACAGAACCAGAATCTAGACTAAATGAGAAGTTTGGTAAGGTCATATAATAAAATGGTCCAGCATGCCACAGCCAATATAAGGCATTTGCATTGTTTGCGAGTGTTGCGTATAAGTAACCATTGTGATAACCATCACGATATTGATTATCATATATGAAATTAGCGCCTTGTTCATATGGATCGGTAGTAGAAGGTGAGTATGGTAAACTTGATGGAGTGTCATCTTCAGGATGACTAGCTAGTTTATCAGCTGCTCCTTCGGCAAAACCATCATAGTATGAATTCCACACATAATTTTGCAATCCATACATGTATTGTTCGCCTACAGAATATCCATATTGTCCATCGTCATAACCTGATGAATAGCCTTGATAGGCACCATCATTATATCCATGTTCATAAGAATCTCTTGGATCATAGATTGGATCATAGAAGTTGAAAGGATTGCTATAGTATCCAGTCCAATATCCAGACCAATAGTAGTTCTGGTAACCATCTACATAACCATACCAGTAAGTATTATGAGCGTTATCGTATAAGTCATTGTATAATTCATTGCTGAAATCTACTTTAGCTGCTTCATATCTATAACCTCTGCTGTAGAACATTTCATATGTATTCTGATAGTTCATATACATACTGAAATCATACAGATCAGCGGGAGCTGGAATTGTTCCTGGGTATCTTTTATCAGGTATTCTAGTAGTGTTGAAATCAAGTCTTCCACTGAGAAAACCTTCATCCCATGCTTCATGAAAACCGAAATAATAAGCATTTAAAGCTGTTACCCAATCATTCCATGCGGGATTAGCTCCACTTTGGAAGTATCCATCATATCCTATTCTATATCCTATGTAGTAACCTAAATCCGATGCAAACCATGTTATATCGTTTTCACTATAGCTATCACCGTAAGGTTCCCATGCACTGAATCCCCATCCTTGATCAGCTTCATACCATCCGTTATTAAATCCGGCATCAAATGAATTGTTGAAGTTAACCCAGAATGCGTCATCTATTGGGTCTACGAATCTTGCATATGGCCAATAGTCATGATAAGATGAATAGTCTGTGTTTCTAAAGTCGTCAGGGAATGAAAAATCAGAAGCATTTATTTCTACTCCTAATTCTTGATTTAATTTCAAGAATGAGAAGATACTCATAGCATTAACAGCTGTTTCATTTACGTAAGCCTGACTGTTATAATCATACTCATAAAGATTGATTAAATCAGTTTTAGCTATGTAAGTGATTAGCTCGGAACCTTCTAATGATCCGATTAATCCCTTGCCAAATTCAGGAGCTCCTGTTTGACTTAATAGCATATCAAGAACTTCCCAAATTCCTTCACCATATTGAAAAGTTGAGACGTTGTAAACTAGTTTATCACCATCTGCAACTGCATTAAGTTGAGGGGATGTGGGAACAGTACTATCTTGAGTAGCTCTAGGAGTTGCCGAATTTACAAAAGGCAGTAATAATATCAATAAGCCTATTCCTAAAAATATCTGTCTTTTCATAATTTGAACCCCTTTGGTTCTAATAATATATATTGAATATACCCTATAAAAAGATGATGTTCGTTTTTCACTTATTAGAATATAAGTGAAATTACAATAGAATGCAATTAAAGGGTAGAAAGGCGAAGTTTTTTGATTCAAAAATAAAGAGAAAATTAATCCAATTCTGCAGGTTGTTCGAATTGACTTCCAAAGAACTCAAAAATCTGGTAGCTACCGCATTCTTCACAATAAAAGGTCAAACTAAAAGCTTGATCTAAGTTTTCTCCAACAAAAGTTTGTTCTCTTTCTTCCTCACAGAATTTACAATAAATTTTAAGCTTTGGTTTATCTTCAGCCATTAAACATCATCATTATTTTATCTTATATCTTTTTAAGTGATTTGGATTTTATAAGTTTTTATCATAATTTAGTTCTTAATCGTTCAATAGCTTGTTCAATTTGATTCACGTTAACTGAACCAAAACTAGCTCTAACGTTATTTCTTTGTGTTGGACCAAATTCAGTGCCAGGAACAATTACTACTCTAGCAAGGTCAAATGCCTTACTTGAGTATTCTTCACAATCCGGATATTTGGTGCCTGAGATATCAGGATAACAATAAAATGAACCAGAAGGAGTTTTACAACTAATTCCTTCTATAGAGTTAAATCCTTTAACTATTGCATCTCTTCGTTTTTGAAACTCTTCACGTATAAATTTCTGAAATTCCTTTGATTCACGCATTTTCATATATTTTGCAATAGCAATTTGAGTCGGAGTAGTTGCATTTGCTACAACAAAACCATGATAAACAACTATAGGTTTCATCAATTCTGAAGCTGCAACACCATAACCCATTCTCCACCCTGGGACTGCATATGTTTTAGAAAAAGAATTAGCAGTAATAGTCCTTTCATACGCACCATCAATAGCGCCTATGTGAATGTGTTTCTTGTTATCAAAAGTATAATATTCATACACTTCATCGCTTATAATAAGTAAATCATAATCTACAGCAAGATCAACAATTGCTTTTAATTCGCTTTTTTCCATCACTGCTCCAGTTGGATTGCTTGGAAAATTCAGGATAATAACTTTGGATTTTTCAGTTATTAATTCTTTAAGTTTCTCAGTATCGATTTTGAAATCTGATGTTGATGGGATCCAAACATTTTTTCCTCCTGAGAGAACAACTTGTCTTGGATAAGTAAGGAAGCAAGGATCTTGAAGCAAAACCTCATCTCCAGTTTTGATATAGGTTTGGAGTGCAGTATACAATAATTGGGCACCACCACTTGTTACAATCACACCATCTGAATCGCTATATTCGACTCCATACTCATTTTTGTATTTTTCAGTTATAGCTTTTCGTAAACCTGGATTCCCAGGAGTTTGATCATAACTATTAAAATCGTTATCTACAGCTTCTTTGAGAGCTTCTTTTAACTCTTTGGGAGTATGGATATCGGGAGCACCTATTCCTAAAGATAAAACATCAGGAATACCTTGAGCTTTCGAAAATAAATCTCTTATACCACTTGGTTTTATTTTTGCTAGTTTTTCAGAATGAAAGGTCATCTATGGTCATACTGTTTTTATTTATTCCAAAATTAAGTTTTTTTGTTAAAACATGAAGAAAAATAACTTTTTTAAATTAATTGTATTATTTTGTCAGCAGGAGATTGAAGTTTATTCAAGATATCAGTAGTTTTTTGCCTATGTTGTTCTTTTTCTTCTATTTTAGATAAAAGCTCAAGAGCTCTAGTTTTAGCTGCTTCAAGTGTATATTCATTATAAAGAGGTATTCCAATGGATGAGATATATTCTAATACATCCACAGGTTCTGGATAATACGATATTGAAGGGGTTCCGATCGCAGCACCTTCTCTCGCCATTGTTGCTCCACCTGATATACATAAATCAGAATAATAACAAAGTGAGAGAGTATCAACAGCTCTGGGTGGAATGATGATTCTATCTTTGAATTTTTTCTTGAGATATTGCTTTTGTTTTTCGTATCTCGGAAAAATTACTGCTCTTCCTTCATAATTATTAAAAATTTCATCTAAAATCGCATCTAAAACTGTTTGATCTACCATGTCTCTATTCAGCATATAAGCTGCGTTGCTTTCTTCTGGTCTCCCCACTATGAAACTATCATCTTGATGTAATCCAAGTAGGCCTAATACATCTTTATTTGGTTTGAAATTTCTCAGCCATGCTACTTCATCAATACCATCATAAGGTTGTAATTGATCTTCAACAGCTCCAAGTTTCAACCATTTTCTTTTGTCTATACATGAACTATATACCAAATATTTGGACAAAGGAGTAGTTAGTTTTCCTACTGCTACTGCATGTGGAGAGTCGTTTATAGTTATGACAGGTATTCCTAAACCAAATGCTACTCGTGTAGATTCAGGAGATGCAAAAGAAATATGATAATCAGGTTTGGTTTCAAGTTGATTGATATATTGTGCTAACAAAGCTATTCTCTCATTTCCAGCCATCAATTTACCAAAAAGCGTTCCTCCCCCATGTTTACCTAAAATTTTCACGTCTAAATCCAAAAGGAGGAAAAGACTTGCTACATAATCATAATCTCTACAAGTAAAAATAGCTTCATGTCCCAATTTTTCTAACTCTTTTGCTATTGCATTAAATAGTAGAGGTTCCTTTGCAGTAACAGCATCAAACCAGAATATCATCATACTTCCTCTGTTTTAATTACAAAAAAATCTTGTGTTCTGTTTTAAGAAAAAGAGCGAAGAAAAAAAATCTAATCGCACTTACTATATCCGCAACTTTTGCAAGTAAAACATCCTTCAGAGAGTTCTAACATCGCTCCACAATCAGGGCAAGCTATAGTTCCATTAAATCTAACAATTTCTTCTCCATCAATATAGTTTTCCAAGACATGAGCTATTCCATCTGCACAGGATAATACTGTTTTACCTTGATAGAAGTTAGGATTAGGACATCGAATCCCTGCTAAATGCTCAACTATTGCTTCAAGTTTAACCCCAGAGCGGAGTGAGAGAGAAATCAATCTACCTACTGCTTCACTTTGACTGGTGATACATCCACCACTTTTCCCTACCTGAACAAATACTTCACAAACTCCAGTTTCATCTCTATTAACTGTTACATAGAGATTTCCACATCCTGATCTAATTTTATGGGTTCTTCCGAGAGTTACTTCAGGTCTTTCTCTTGGTTCCACTTTTTCAACAGCTCGGACTGATTGTTGAGCTTCAGTTTTCTCCTTTTTCTTTGTTGTAAGCACCTGATATTTGCGCGAACCATCTCGATATACAGTAATCCCTTTACATCCTTTCTGAAAAGCTAATTGGTAAGCTTTGGCTATGTCTTCTCTTGTTGCAGAATTGGGAAAATTGATAGTTTTACTGGTAGCATTATCTATATACTTCTGGAATTCAGCCTGCATATCTATATGCCATTCTGGAGAGATATCATGAGAAGTGACAAATACTCTTTTTTGTTCTTCAGGTATCTCTTCTACTTCTTGTATAGAGTTTTGATTTGAGATTTTCTCAATCAGTTCTTCTGAGTATAAACCATTTTCTTTAAGATAATTTTCAAATATTGAATTGACATCAAAAAGTTTCTTTCCACCAAGAACATTACGAGTGAAAGCAATAGCGTAATATGGCTCAATTCCACTTGAACAACCAGCAATCAGTGATATAGTTCCTGTAGGAGCAATGGTGGTTACAGTTGCATTTCTCATTGCTTCATAGTTAGATTTGAAGACACTTTTATCGAAATTGGGAAAATTACCTTTTTCTACGCCTAACCTAACAGATTCATCTCGAGCTGTCTTTTGGATAAAGTCCATGATTTCTCCAGCAGTTTGAACACCTTCCTTACTATTGTAGGGAATGTTTAATTTAACAAGTAAGTCGGCAAAACCCATTACGCCTAATCCAATTTTTCGATTAGATTTGGTCATTTGCTCGATTTCAGGAAGGATGTAATCATTCTTGTCAATAACATTATCAAGAAAACGGACACCTTTTCTAACAGAATCTTCAAGCAATTTCCAATTAATTTTACCTTCAGAAATGTGGTTAGAAAGGTTAATGGAACCTAAATTGCAGGATTCAAAAGAAAGCAACGGAGTCTCACCACAATTGTGAGTATGAAAACCATTCGCAGAAAATGCATTTTTTAAAGGTATTTGGATATCATAAACTCTTTCCTTATTTACAAACACTATTTCTTTAATTCTATGTGCAAATCTTTCACGATAAAATGGACGTTTATAATTTGATAATTTTTCTTCAAGTAGTGTTTGTTTGTCAGTGTCGCTGAATCCTACAATCTCTGCAAATATCTGCATATTATCTTTTGATATGATTAATTCATGTTGAGGTTTGATATGGTATTTTTTCATGCCTCCTTTTCCGTCAGGAAGTAGCTTCATTTGGGTTTTTCTTCTGTTTTTATAAATCCTTGATACAATTCCTAATCTATGAAGCATTCTTTGTACAGTCTCAAGAGTTCTAACATTTGATTGAGATAATCTTATAGATATTCCTTTATTTTGAAATCCTTGTACTGAACCATCTGCATCAAATAATCCTCTGATAAAGCCTATATGAAAATCATAACTTGTAGCTTCAAGTAATGGATTTACCTCTTTGAATCCTTGATACATACCATAATTGTTAGCTAAAGTGGTTATTTCAGCCAGTTTTAATCGATATTCATCTCTTATTAATTGTTTTCTAAATCCTGAAAAATCAGAACGATGAGGTAAATTATAAGCGTAATCTTCAACAAAAGAACGCATACTAATAGAACCTTCAGATTCTCCCCAAACTGATAGTACTGCTTGATCTTCTGCAAATGTTCCATCTCCTAGTAGTAAACCTAAAACATATCCTTCTTCGAGTAATCCTTCACCTCCTATCCAACGAGTTCCACGATTATTGCTTAATATTATTCTATCGTCTTTTTCAAGCTCTTCTAATGTTTTCCATTCTGTTTCTATCTCTTGTCTTGAGATTCGTTTAGCAACTTTAAACAGATGGTCTTTGGTTGCTTTTATTGAATACCCACTTTGTGTTTTGATTTCAAAAACATCTTTTTCTCCTGTAAAGAAGAATCCTCTTATATCAGACTTTGTAAATTCACCATCTAATAGTAATTCTGTCTGCTTCCCTATTAAATCGAATATCATTTTAGGACCATCTAGAGTAGTTACCCAAGTATCTCCTGTCAAACAAGGATTAGTTGACTCTATTTCTCCTACTTCTGGAGTAGGATTATCTTTGTTTATCCTATCTATAAAGATAATACCAGGTTCCCCATTCTTCCAAGCCATTTCTACAATTTTATTGAAAACTTCTTTGGCATTTAATTTTGCTACAGGTTTATTCGTTCGAGGATTTATTAGATCATATTCTTCATTTTTGTTAACTGCTTTCATGAATTGCTCAGTAACTGCAACAGAGATGTTAAAATTAGTGAGCTTAGTTTGATCTTCTTTATAAGTGATAAACTCCATGATATCCGGATGGTCAACACGGAGAACACCCATATTAGCTCCACGCCTTTTATTATGGACAAGTATACCATTTGCCACAAATTTGTTGGAACCTGATACTTCGATATCCATTGTATAAGTTTTATCTTTTTCAATAGCTAGAACTTGAGAGTAATAATACTGTGGATTGATAATTTCTTGAAAATGCTGATCTTCCTTAAGAACTGGAAAAAGCTCAATGAGTTTTAGTAATCGTTTTCTTGTTAAGTTTCTTTTTCCTTTTGGATTTTCAGTGATGTAATGCTGAATAGCTCGGTAGAAAACCCTATCAGCACCTCTTTTTGTTCGTCCTTTACTAGTACCAGCACCGACATAATGATAAAGGCTCTTCATTCGAGAGCTTTGATTTGGGATATAATCGACATATTCGAAAGCTTTTGAAGGAAAACGATTAAGAAGAATCGTACTCTTTCTAGTTGAGCTGAAACCTATTTCATCTCTGAAAATACTTAAACTTCTTTCAGGAATGATTGAGAGGTTATAGATTGGTTTTTTGCCAAAACTATTATCTCTATTTGTATTTAGTGTAATAGAAGATACAATCCCTAAACCTAAGAGTAATTGCTGAAGTTGATAAATTAATTTCTTTGAAATTGAGTAATATCTAGGATATCCATCCAAGTGTACATCACCATCACCAGAAAATAATCCTCTTACGAAACTTTTAGCTACTAAAGGAGAGGATTTGAATATTATCTCCGGTATAAACGCATCAGCAGATGAGGTCTTTTTCCACCCCATCTTATCAAAATATTCACATAGATCCCTTGAATAGAAAAACAGATCAGAATATGTTTCTTTATCATCAATAATACCTACTTCTAAACCAAAAGCGTTTATCATCAAATCTTGAATTCTCTGTATCAGATCTGAATCTTTGTTATTTATACTAAAAACTAATCTCCCATGAGTGCTTATACAACCATCAGCCATATATAAACCGAGAATTTCTCCAATTTCTGGAGTGATTTTTTCAGGAATAGTAATTTGGTTAGAATTAAAGTGTTGTTCCTTTAAAATTGGTAGATATTGATCAGTACCTTCATGACCACCGAGAGATACAACGAGCCAATCAGCCACTTTTAATTTCTCAACTTTTTTCCATTCAATATATCCATTTTCGCCTACTGTAGCAATTTGATGATTATATGTAGGTCTAATTACAATTCCTAAGTCAGTTGTGATTTTAATAACATCAGAAATCCCATTATCCATAGATAAATATGCATGATTAAAGTTATCTCCATCATAAACTAAAGATTGAGTAGGATTATCTTTCAAAGGAGGACAATTAAGTAAATCACCAATGGGAAAGGATCCCATATCTGTTCGGATAAGACTATCAGCTGCAATACATCCACCTTGTTTCACAGTATCAGTAGCTGCATTAAAAACTTCCATGAAAGAAAGGGGACCTGAATTTGAAACATAAAAACCACCTGCAGAAAGCATATTGACTTCTTCAACTTCTAGATTGTACACTTTTTCTTTTCCTATCCTGGTAATTTCTTGTATTTGAACAGGATATAGATTATCAAGCATTCTAATATATTCAAATTCATCACCAATTATATTGAAAGTTTCACTTTCTTCAATTAACCTTCTAAGAGCTCTTCTAGTTGTAACCTTGCTGTTATAAGGAATAATAGTTTTGGAAATCTTTGCTCTTTTCTTCGGATCACTAATTTTTTTAAGTACGTTAAATGGATATGAAAACAGCCTATTCTTAGCTCCTTTTCTTAGAACATAATTTGCTAGTTTCACTGAATAAGGAGAAATAAACTTGAAAAATCTTTCTTTAAAAATTGCAGTTGGTATAGAGATTCTATAACTAGGTTTTCTACCAACACCTCTGGTATCTATGGTTTTATCAAGATAGAAAGTAGATAATACTCCAATTCTAGTTATTAGATTAGAAAAATCTTGAGCCATTTGCTCAGAGATTGTTTTAACACTAATTCTACCTTTCTTACCTATATGTCCATCACCATCAAAATAACCTGCAATAAACGAGCATACAACATTAAGCGGGCTTCTAAATATCTTATCTGGTATACTTATAAATTCACAATTCTCTTTGAGAAGTTTATTCTCATCTAAAAGTTGTACATATTTCTTACCATGGATTCTAAGTTCAACTTTGTTAATTTTTTCTCTTCTATACTCTCTTATTTCGTAATCAAATTTACTACTTGTGATTTGTTTAATTTTCTCAATAACTTTTTTTTGTTTTATATTCAAAGAGATATTTATAAAATAATGACGACCATTATTAGTGATATTTCCATCTGCATATGTTAAACCTAGAAAATATGCTAAATCTTCATCTAAATCCACAGAATATTCATTTGCGTCTTCTAATTGCGTTGCCAAAGTGATAACACTAGGACTGTTTTCATTTGGTTCTTTTGCTAATAAGAAAACATAATCAGAGACATTGAGATCAGCTAATGGTCTTAAGACAAGATTATCGTTCTCAATTGTGAGAAACTTGTGATTCAAAGTCGTTTTTAGCTTGTAACCATTGGACACACAGGTTTCATAAACATCAGCATAACCATTGTCAAATTTGTTTATTATATTACAATAATCCTTATGAGTTTGAGCTTTAATTTCTAAATCAGAATTTATTATATCTTCAAGCCGTAGAAGACCTTTATTAGTGTGAATGCGAACAGAAGCAGGAAAACAAGCTATTCCTCCTGTTGTTTTTACAACATCGTTCTTAGGTCTTAACTTGGAGAAAGCAAAACCTGTATTATGAATTGAAACAAATTGAGTATTTCCACCTAGATAATTATTATATCGAGGAACTGTAAAATCATAAAATTGTATTTTTTCTTTAATCTTCTTAATGGATTTCACTTTTATCTTCCGATTAGAGAGTAACTTTGTTTTTCTGGGATTCTTTTTCGTAAACAAAAGTTGAGTATAACCTGTTGGGAACTCTATACTCCACCAAGATCCTTGGATTTTTCTATCTCTTTTATCCACTCTGAATCTTACTTTGCAGTTAATTCCAAGAAGAGACAAATGACGAACAATAAAATCTTTCATTTCCTTAGATCCAGTTGCAATACCAGATTGATCTCTTCCTATCCAACCATCGGAATCTATTAATCCAGAAATCAAAGCTTTTGGATTTGGACACAAGAAAGTCTCTCTAGGAACCATTTTTTTATTTATATTATTCTGATTCAGTTCAACAAACCTTTTTATGAAATCTGCTAATTTTGTGTTGAAGTTTCCACTAAAATCACTATAACTCTCTCTCTGATTGTACCTTGAAGTGATAGAGAGTGTTCTACATTCTGTTCTCTTATCAGTGCTAATGCTTCCAGAAATTCCATCAGTATATGAAGATATTATTGTAGAAATCCGATTCAAATATTTTGAGTCCTTAGAATGAAATCTTAATCTTACACCATTCTTTGTAGTATCTAGACTTCCATCACCAAGAAAGAATCCATAAAGCCACCAGAAATCTGGTTCTTCATTGACAAATAAGTTATCATGAAATGAAGGTGTAACTAGCCAATCACCAATTTCTAATTCATCAGCTCTTTTTGAGACATATTCTCCTCCGCTTTGTTGATTAGGATATGGTTCGTAAACAATAAAAGGGTGCCAATCAGTAACTCTAACGAATCCTTCTGTTCCAAAATTTATTTGCAGAAAAGAATCCCTTTCGAATCGCCATAGATGCGAGACTTTAGCTCTTGTAAATGACTCAGTAGTTTCATCAAAGGAAAACACTGTAAATTGACTACAAGAGTGACCTTTCTCATCAATTGGAATATCAGAAAATCCAGGAATATTCTCAATAGGAACAAGACCATATTCAATGGTTGGGATAACAGTTCCTGCGCTACAACAACCTCCACCAGCTTGGTGAATTAATGCTGAAAGTTTTACTGCTTCAAATATTGAGGACATATCATCTTCTATTGGAAGCACAAAACAAGCTGAGAGCATCCCTAGAGCTGTTCCTGCATTCATTAATGTTGGAGAATTATGACTTACAAAACCATCAGCGAGATAGGTATGGTTTTTTGGAACCATCAGATCTCCTACAACAACTTTTTCTTTCTTTTTTGTAATTGTTTTTACTTGTTGAAACACTAAATTTGAATCAACGAGTTCAGTTACAGGAGATGTTTTTAAACTAGGGAATTGTTTGGTGTAAAAGTTAAAAATCTCTTCTGAGATATCTTGTTTATATTTCCCTTTGATCATAAATCGCGCTATTTTTCTATACAAGTTATAATCTTTATTTTGGTGATACCAATCATATAATTTCTTTTGTTGGTTCGGGATTTTGTGAGTTCTATCATTCTTTGATTTTTTTATAAGCTGAAGTCTAGAATTTTTACGTTTACTTAAAAAACCAATCTCATTTTTATAAATTAGTCCATCCCTATTATTTTTAATAGTGAGTCTAAATCCATCTACTCGCTTAGAAACACGTGAGCTTATACCTAAACCAAGTAAAAGAATTTGAGTTTGTTTTATTAGTTTTTGTGAAGATGAAGCAAATTCTATTCCTCTATCACTGATTGAACCATCAGCTTCAAAAAGACCTCTTAAAAAAGATTTTATAACATTCTTATTAGATTTTAAAATTAATTTAGGAATTTCAGCTTTTGAAGATGATACTTTAATTAGATTGTTATTATGTAAGTAATTTGAAAGAACCACACTATTTAGTGAGACTTCATAAATGTTTGCTCGGGCCGGTTTTTGAATAGAAGGCTTTAGGTTGAAAAGTTTCATTGATAAATTACGAATCCTTTCTAGTAAATCTTTGTCTTTTCCATAAATTGCAATTCTTAGATCATATTTTCTTAAATTACCATCTCCGATGTACCATCCAATTAATTCTGCAAGATCTTCATTTAAATATTCAGGGAGGATTATAGATTTTGGAGGAGTGCCAACAGACTCTATTTTCTTATCTGTTTTTAAACTTATTAATTCACAATGGTCTTTAATAAAATCTCTTCGCAAAGAAATCCAATCATTCTCTTTCAGATCTTTGGTTTGTTTCCAAACATAGTCTCCATTTTCATCAATAATTCGAAAATAATGAAGTGGAGTACATTGGACAGAATAACCATCTTCTGTTACAATCTCTACAATATTTTGAAAACCATTATTAAAACACAATTCAGCTTTTTCTATATCATTGTCAGAATATACATTCAAATCAATGTTACCAACTGGAATTTCATCCAAAGTAAGTATTCCTTGTGTTGTTGGAATCATTGTGTCTTCTGTTACACAATTTGGTAAAAATCTCAATGAAGTCATCATTTCAAGAAATTCCTTTCTTTCTTCTTCTGTGTCTCCAATATAATTCGCTACCCTCCCAAACATTTCTTCTATTGTTTCAATTGGTTTGTTATGTTCATCTTTTTGCAGATATCTTTTTTCTAGTACTGTTTTTGCATTTTCTGAGAGTTTTAATTCTGTCACTTTAACCCCTTAATTTATTATCTGTAAATTGATTATTAAACCCCTAAGAGTTTCCTCAATCTTACTCTGTCTAATTTTCTTAGAACTAGACTACAATTCTTTATTATGTGAAAAACTAAATAATATTTAAGCCTTTACAACACAACCGGCATGGTATAAAAAGTGATTTAAGTCGTTCCTGTTTCCGACAAAATTCTGTTGAAAAAAGTAGATTGATTTTAAATCTATTAAAAGCAAGTAAAGGTAAAACGGTTGCCTTACAAAAAAAATTGGCAAAAGAAAAATTACCATAAACTTTAATTTGAAGAAATTCATAGTAATGCCATACAATGAAAATAAGAATGAATCGGAGAGCTATTTCTCCAATAGTTGCGGTAGTGTTAATGTTTGCTCTTATTACTGCTGCTATAGGAATTTCGCTCGTATATATGTTCCCTAATATTGCTAAATTTAAGGATAAAAGCTATAACAATAGCAATAATCTTTACTTTACTTCTCTCGATTCAACAGTACAAGATTTAATTAAAGATTCAGCACCAAGTAGTAGTCAATTTTTATTTGTTCAAGAGGAAGGTACTTTCCAAATTGACACCAGGTGGAATTTTATATTTCTTCTAAAAGATATCACGGGAGCTCAAACGAGTCTTTTATTACAAGATAATGTTTCAAGAATAACTCATAAAAGCACATCCATTGCAGATTATGAGATAGGAGAACACAGATATATTGTTGGGCCACAAGACCAAAATTATCTGTTCTTGAACGGGAGCGAAAGATTATACAACGATATTGCAATAGTAAATACCTCACGAGCGGTCTATGAATCTGGTTATCTAGAACTAGCTCTTTATTATAGATATTCTTTGATTACTGAATACGTTACAGCAGCTTCAGAAGAGATTTACTACTTAGACATAATTCATGTTACTTTTGTGCTAGAAGAATCCTCTCTAGTTAGTAATTCCCAGAAGTACATCAATTTGGAGTTGACATATTTGGGAACAGAAAAACAACATCTTGGAACTTTTTCATACTTGCATGATTTACAAGGAGAAGTAACTCTCTTGAATCAGTATAATTTCCGTCTTTATGAATATCCGATTTATTTTCCGGTAAATCCCAATTATATAGCACACGGAATTGAAGCCAATTTAATAAATATAATAGTAGGAGTATCACTTAGTTGAGGAATGAAAAATGCCTAGCGAATACATAATGTATCTATCTATTCTTTTAGTAGGCTCGCTTGCAATCGCGGGAATATCAGTAACAATGATGTCTATAGATAATTCGATGGAGAACCGATCAATAGAAACGAATCTCGAAAGTATACTGCAAAGCATGGCGGAATTAATTCATGATCTTAAAAACCAAGGAGAAGAAATGATAATTGGAGGAGCAACGGAGTTTAATATTAGATTCGAATTAGGAGAACTTCCTCAAACAATACAACAATCAGAATATCAAATAGAAGTCTTATCTTCAGAAGTAACTTATTCACTCAAAGGTTTTTCAATAGATGATGAAAGTGTAGATGCAATTATTTCGCTCTTTATTGCCCCAGCTGAAATTACAATCTCTGGTACAATTTTAAGTGCAAACCTTGCACCAAGTATTACATATATTTACGATGGAATAACTAGTAGCATAATTCTAAATTCCTAAAATTTGTTAAATAGTTCATTTAAGTTTTCTTTTTCTTGCTAAATGAATTATACATATGTCAATTGTTCCTTTTATTCACTTAGTTATAAGGTTGATATCAAAGGAGATGTTTAAAGTCATTTTGGAGTAATAGTAATAATTCTCATAAATAAAAATCGTAAAAAATGGTAAAAAAGCATAAAATTTTACAA
>Ga0315555_1000024_pt1 | contig 88437 bp, 98 predicted proteins | sample SalMarSW160380MG_FD_202113 | JGI IMG/M metagenome (GOLD analysis project Ga0315555, IMG submission 202113) | Salt marsh sediment microbial communities from the Plum Island Ecosystem LTER, Massachusetts, United States - Salt Marsh Sediment SW1603-80 ... | reverse complement strand
TAATTATAACCAAAATCCTGAACCTTTTCTGACAGAGTATTAACTGCATAGGATTCAGCAACAGGCCATGAATTCAGTCCTGTCAGCATGAATGCTGTCAGTCCTATAGCTCCGCCGATAAGAAAAGCAGAACGCATCTTTTCAGGCAGTACCAAGAATGCAACAGCAATCAGATAAAATATCAGTAAAGGTACTGGATTGTAAAATGCCATGATGTCGTTGACTCCGAACATTACTGCTATTATAAAGATACTAATTGCTGATATGGCACAGTACTTGTATCTATGTTCTAATTTTCCGAATAAATCAGTAATGTATTTTGAGGCTATTATGAAAATAGGAGGAAGTGCTATTGAAAAATATCTCTGTTTTTCCGTGGCGTACGGCAAAAAGTATATGAAGAACATAAATAATATCCACGCAGTCAGTATGATGTAGCTGCTGTTTTTCTTTACATTAAGCAGCGCCAACAGAAGCAGTATTGCAATAAACGGTGTTAGCTGCCAGGTAATCTGTGATATAAAGAATAGTTTATCAAAAGTAAGTTCTGCTAAACCATATTCCGTGGGGATTATGCCTGCTGCATGGCTGAATATTTCAGAAAAGTAGTCATAAGAGCCTGTCATTGCATACGTTGCCAGAAAAATAGAGCATACTGCCAGGATTGCCGTGACTGCAAAGAATGCCCCTTCTCTTAATGTTTTCTTGAGATTTCTGTCTGCATAAAATGAGTAGATAAGTATTGGAATTATTATGAGTATGCCTGACAGCTTTGTGTTAACAGCCAAGAAGATAAATAATAACGATGCCAAGAAATAGCTCGTTCTGCCTCTTTTCTTGAACATCACAAAAAACAATACAGAGGCTGTTGCAAAGAACGTCAGAATTGCGCCGTCAATATCAATTGCCTGGGAAGCAATTATATGATACCTGGAAAATGCCATAAGTAATGCAGCAACAAGCCCGACCTTTTTTGAGTACATCTCATTACCAAGAAGAAAAGTCGCAAGTATTGTTAGTAATCCGAAAAACACGGGAACTACTCTAAATGCAAAATTCTCAATACCAAATATGTGTAGTGAAGATAGATAAGAAAGTGTACCAAGCGGTGGATGCGCATACCACAAAAGCAGACTGCCATATTCTGTATCAATATGGGCATGGACGGTATTAGCATCAGCTATATAATAATCCACCAGTCCGTTTCCAAGAAAATAGTTCTTAATACCTGTTGCCCAGTCAACCTCGTCAAATATAAGGTTTCTATCCATTCCAACGGTTCTGAGAGAAACAGCCAGCAATATGATTAGCAATAGAAAAACTATTTCTCTTTTGTGCTTTAACATACTATCGCTATATTTCTTTTACCAAGCCCTTTTGTTTCAGTTCATCTAGAGCAACATCAGTTAGGTCCTTTGCTTCTACACCCTCTCCCCATGCTGCAAGTGCTTTAATCCCGTCTTTAAAGGGTATCTTTGGTTCAAATCCGATTTTCCTTATTTTAGAAATATCTGCAAAACAATGTCTTGTATCACCTTCTCTGAATTTATTTACAATCTCTGGCTTGATATTTTTCCCGTATAATTTTATCAGGATATCTGCTATGCCTTTTATCGATATGCCTTTGCCAGAGCCGACGTTAAAAACATCATAATCTGACTTTGAATTCTCCATGACAAGAATATTCGCATCAACTATGTCATGAACAGAGATGAAGTCCCTTGTCTGAAGGCCATCCTCGAAGATTACAGGCGGGTTGTTGTTTTTTATTCTTGAAGAAAATATGGCGCACACCCCAGTATATGGATTGTTAAGGCTCTGCCGTGGTCCGTACACATTGAAAAAGCGCAGCGCAGTCGTGGGTATTCCATAGGCTCTTCCAACAGACAAAAACAGCTCTTCCTGGTCCCTTTTTGTTACTGCGTAGACAGATGTGGGATTAAGCGGCTTGTCTTCTTTTGTGGGTATTGGTCTTGCAGGCTTGCCGCAGCTCGGGCATTTCATCTCCCATTCCTTTTTTTCTAGCTGCTGTCTTGGTCTTGGTTTCGGATAAACCATGCCGCATTCTTCACATTCGTAGGCACCCTCGCCATAAATACTCATCGAAGAGGCAACAACCATTTTCTTGATAGGGTACTTCCCGTTAATTATGCAATCCAAGATGTTTGCTGTTCCTGTAGCATTTACATCAGTGTATTTCTTGATCTGGTACATAGACTGGCCGATGCCCACGGCAGCTGCAAAATGAAATATCACATCTGTATCTTTCAGTGCATCTTTTATTTTATCGTCCCTGATATCGTTGTAGATATATTCTGCCTTGTTGTTCAGGTAGGTCGGTTTGCTCTTGTGGACCTGCTGGTCAAGACTGTCAAAAACCCTCACATCATGACCTTTTTCTATTAATTTATCCACAAGATGAGACCCGATAAAGCCGCATCCGCCAGTAACTAGAATTCTCATTTCAAAAACCTCTTTTTACTTATCACTTACAATTAAATTAAAAAGCTTAAATATCATTATCCTTTTTTGATTCTTTTAAATAAGGATTTTATAATAAAAAGAAGTTTTTTTGGTTTTAGAAATCTCAGGTTTGCCAGATAATACATCTTGAGCCTTTCTCCTTGCCTGTATTTGCCGGTTTCGAAAACAGGTTTTGGTAGAAATCCTATATGGAAACCTCCTTTCCAGTTTCTTAGTATTTTAACATCCCTGTTCTTCTTTGTCCATTTCCAGACAGGCGTGCCTGGATATGGAACCAAGAGACCGAATGAGGCAGAATCAAGTCCAAGCTTCTTTGCAAAGGCAATTGACTGCTTATCCCTTATATAGGTAGAGCTTGGCAGCCCTATTATGAAAAAGCCGTCAACCTTTATGCCTGCCCTATTTGCCATTGAAACCGCGCTCTTGATATGCTCCAGCTTTTCACCCTTGGCTATTTTGTTGAACACGGGTTTGCATCCGCTTTCAATTCCTAATGCTATTGTATGACAACCGCTGTCTTTCATAAGCTGCAGCAATTCCATGTCCAGCCTGTCTGCTCTTATTCCGTTTGGGCAGCTCCAGCTGAAATTAAGTTTTTCGTTTATCAGCATCTGGCAGAGCTCCTTTGCTCTCTTTATATCCATGGTAAAGTTATCATCCAGTACCTTGAATTCCATGCTTTTGTATTTTTTCCTGGCGTTTAACAGCTCATTGATTATGTTTCTCGGTTTTCTTGCTCTCCATCTCTTTCCTATAAGATTTCCTACAGAACAATAAGAGCAGTTATACGGACAGCCACGGCTTGTCACAAGCGGATAATATTCTATCCTTCCTTTGTCCTGTACGGAATCAAAATTATCATATTTTGGAAACGGAAGTTTGTTTAGATCCTTTATCCATTCTCTTTTTTCGTTAACAATTATTTCATCTCCTTTTCTAAACGCTATACCTCTTATCCTGCCTAAAGATGATTTCTTTACCAGCTCCAAGAAAGTTTTCTCCCCTTCTCCGACAACGGCTATGTCGAATTTGTTATTTCTAAGAAAGTTTTGTGAATCAAGGCTAACATGCGGGCCTCCTGCAATAAGTGTTGCCTTAGTTTTCGTTGCCTTTATTGTTTTCAAAAGAGATAGAGAGTTTTCCAGTGTATAGGATTTTATTGATATACCTATCATATCAGAGTTGCGTATGCCTGATATTCTTTTTTGTGTGTTGCCTGCCTTGTTATTCATGTCAATAACAGAGACGTTATATCCAGTCCTGTCTAAAACGGCGCTTAGGTACCCTAGTCCTGTATTTAGACCGTCTGAAAACCCCTGCGGATCGATTAGTGTTATTTTCATAGTCAGATAATCTATTGCTTTAAATTTTTAAAGTTTTTAATTAGAGCAACTATGCTCCATATTATCCATTAAAAAGGGGTCTTAATGAAGATAGCACTCTGTACTGAAACCCTGTATCCGGTATACGGCGTTGAGAAAAGGTGTTTAGAAATGGCACGCCGGCTGCCGAAGTATGGTTATGATGTTACTGTATACACCTCAACAAAGGCATCTCATTTCCCTGATCTGAAAATAAAACAGGTTTCACATCCTACAATAATAAGTCCGCCAGAGCGGAACTATGCTATATGTACTGATTATTGGTTTAATCTGTTCAGGAATCTTCTGAAAGATAAATATGATATTATAGATGCAAACGGGCACCTATCACTGCTGCCATGCTCTTTTGCTGGCCTGCTTAAGAGAAAACCAGTTATAGCTACTATCCATGATCTATACCTTAGTGAATGGGGAACAATGGGTTTTGGCTTTACAGGTCTTCCTTTTGAACTGGCTTCTGCAAAAACCAGATTTAGGAAGATAATAACACTGAACTCGTCTTTAAAGAGCAAGATGGTAGAGATACTGAAGATGAAGAAAAAGAAAATAGAAATTATTCCAAGCGGAATAGATGTAAATTATATAAATAAAATAAAAGTAGGCAAAAAAAATAGAACAATCCTGTATGCTGGAAGGCTTGTTCCGCAGAAGAAGGTTGACATTCTCTTAAAGGCATTTGCCCTGTCTGGTGTTGATGCAGAGCTAAAGATAATCGGGGAGGGAAAAGAGTACAACAGGCTTGTTAATCTGTCTAAATCACTAGGCATAGAAAACAGGGTTCATTTTACTGGCCAGTTAAAAAGGCATGAGGATGTAATAAAGGAGATGAAAAAAGCTAGTTTATTCGTTCTGCCTTCACAGAGGGAGTGCTTTGGTATTACAGTATTAGAGGCGATGTGCTCCGGAACCGCTGTTATATCAACAGCAACAGAAGGCCCAAAGGATATAATAAAAAATGGTGTAGATGGTTTTGTAATAGAACTTGGGAATGAGAAAGAGCTGTCTGAAAAAATAAAACTGGTGATTGAAGACACGAAAAAAAGGAGAAAAATAGAAAGCAATGCCAGGAAAAAAGCAAAAAAATACGACTGGGATAATATTGTAAAGCGTATAGCAAAAATATACCGTATGGTTTAGGTATACCAGATGCCGTCAACATCTGTATAAACATTTTCCCAGGCAGTATATGGATTTATAAAATTGGATTGGACAAGAAAGCCTGAGATCGGTTCCTTATTTTCATCTAAGATTATTCCGCAGTGTACGTTTTTTCTGCACTGTTCTAATCGCTCGTCTGTGTTGTTTTTGTTTATGCCTAATTTATAGACAGTAATGCGCTTGGACATCCATGGATAAGGTGGATCATAAGGCAGTTCATACGTTCTGTATGGCTCTATCTCAAAATTTTCATAAACATTTTCATGCTCTGAAATCATTATTGAATTGCTTGTTATAAATGCCCCCTGATTATTAACGAACTCAGATATGTTATCAACAGTCGTGTTGATATTAGAATCAAGCACAAGCTTATTGATAAACAGGTTTAGGTGATCTATGTCTGCACCGTGAAACAGTAAACTGTTTTCCGGCAGGTTGCTGTCAGCCCACACTGCAAAAAGCTCGTATGGGTTTTTCTTGCCTGACAAGAAGTAACCTATTGGTGTAAGTGCAATACTTGTTATGAACAGGCTAAGAATTACAACAAATGCCAGAAACCTCATGGATATTCTAAATCTTTTTGAGAGTTGCTCAATAGCAAAAGCAGAGAGCAAAGCTACAGCAGTATAAGCAGGCAGTAGCAAGACGTAAACATCAAGCATATCAAAGAAGAATGAAACCAGGAAGGACAGTACCCATATCCACAATAGTTTTATCCTGGTATCTTTTAGATAGAGTATAGATACTGGCAGCAGGAATAATGTAAATGAAAGCGGGATTATCACTGTAACTAATTTATTGCCCAATGTGGATGCATTTAGGTTCATGATACCATCTATTATTGTAGCAGCTGCGTTACTATGAACCCCGAATAGATTGCTCTCTAAGAAAAGAGCAGCAGTTAATAGGGAAAAAATAATTACCCCTATAAAAATACATTTCTTTTCTTTCAGAACATATTTTCTGTTTTTCAAAGCAATGTAGCATATTGCCGGTGCAAGCAGGATAGATATAAGATGGAAGTGAAGTGAAAGTCCGAAGAATATAAAACCCAGATAAATGTATGATGTTCTTTTTTTCTCGAACCCGGTTAAGAATAATAAAACAGAAGCTGCAACAAAAAAAGCTGCTATGTTATAGACCTCTATAGTTATTGCATGGAACCAGAACATAGGCAGAAACATCAGAATGAATGCAGCTATCATTCCTACGTTCTTAGAAAAGAGCCTTTTTCCGATGAAGTAAGTCGTAATTACTGCCAGTATGCTGAATACGTAAGATAATAGTCTTAGGCTGAAAACAGGCCCCAGTACGCCTTTCAGCAAATAAGCAGAGAAAATGTAAGTAGGGTATCCTGTAGAATGGTGGCAGGGCTCTAGTGTGGCTGCAGACTTTATGAAGCATGCAGAATCCATAGTAGCTGGTGTTTGATTTAAACTAAGGAAAACTATAGAAGAAAATAATAGTAGTATCAAAGCTCTCTTGTCAATTCCTTTATTCATTAAAAAACAACTTTAAAGAGTTTTACTTCCCCGCCCCAGTTGTTAACAAACTCGAAATGCTTCAGGCCCTGGCCATGGAAAAAGAACATTCTTGTAAATAAACTGTTCTCAAGTTCAGGCGGTATATGCAACAAAAGCTGTTTTCCATTCAGCAGTAGAACCGTTCCTCCTATATCTGCTCCTTCAGTTACGAATTCACTACCTGTATCCATGCTTATAACCCTGCCTATATCAAAGAACTGGTTGCCTACCTGATACCTCGGTATCAATGTATCATCCTTTTCATAAATAACATAGAAGTGGTTCATGCCGTTTTTGTCAGTGCCTGCATAGTACCTGTAGGCTATTGCGTTCTCGTTAAGCAGCGGCTGTGCTTCTGACAGCCCTACCTGAACGTAATTGTACATTGTTCCTGATGCAGCTACCTTGTCCCATGTTGAAAAGTATGTCCACCAAAGGCTTTTCGATATGAGGTCAGCTGATGCTATGTAGTACATTTCATCGCAGCCAGGCATCATGTATTTTTTTAGGATGTCTGCTGCCAAATCCTCATCATCTGTATACAGCGTGGTTGCAATGTCCTGGATTCTCGAGGTTGTTACGTTTGTTCCGTTTACCTCCACAGTTATAGTGGCTCCTTGGGATGCGCCGTCAAATACAACAGGCCTTCTGGCTATTCCTGTAATAAAATGCCCTGGATCCCAGTAGGTTGCAATAACTGCGCACTCAGCTGTATTGTTTTTTATCCAGTTCAGGGCCTCCCACCAATTATCAGACAGGACAGTACCGTGACCTTTAGCTATCTGAACAGTCGGCTCGTAATAGAAGTAATTCATTATGAAGAATATGAATATCAAAAACGCTACAGCCAGAATTTCTTTATTCCCAACGCGCATACTAATCCTCCGGTTTTTCTTTTTGTGTAATCATCCTGAACAGCTTTGACAACAGGATTGCAGAACCGATAGCTATCGGTGCTGAAAACAATATTGAAAACCTTACTGAAATTAATGTAGCAGCAAAAGGTCCCAAGAACCATATCAGCAATAAGATGATTGTATCCAGATGCTGCCTCTTTCTTATGTAAGAATAAGCAAGGTAAAGCAACGAATATATCATCAGGAAGAACGGCGATATGAGCATTGCTATCGGATTGCTATTGAAATCTATTGCCGAAGTCTTCTGTATTATGTCCCTTGCATCGCTTGGTGACTGCATCTCCTGCACAGAAACATAGACATTCGGAAATTCCCTGCCGGTTTCCTCCTTTATCTCCCATATGTTGAATGTATTAAGAAATGTACCTTGAATATATCCTATACCGAAAAATGGAATCGTGATCGAAGAGAAAACCAGTATCATGGTAATGTAAGAAAATATCTGATATTTCATGTCATGCCATACATGCTTTATTTTCCTGCTGGATATGAAGCTTATCAGAAGCTTCATTATAACGAACCCTGTTATAAGCCAGATAACGAACCAGTATCCTCCCCATGTGTGACCCCAGACACCGAGAAATATGCCCGTGATGACGGAATATAGCAAAGCTCTCTTGTTGAATGCTTTTTTTGCATCTATGAATTTGTAAGTTATTAGAAAAGCTGCCATTATTATTATTGGTATCAGGAGCACGATGCAGTCAGAATCAGGATCCCCGCCCAGTGATCTTGAAACAATAGAGATATCAAATACATAGAAGAACGCAGCTAAGATGCCTGCTCTTCTGTCAAAGAGTATCTTGCCGATAAAATACATTGGTATGGCTGCTAAAGATATGAGCAATGGTGGGAACCAGATAAGGAACTGCCATAAGAGCATGTCTGGAAAGAAGATATGGAAGAACATGTATGAGTATGCTCCGACGTATACATAGAAGAACTGGCCGCCAACCCTGGACGTACCGTCTGGCGCAACAACGAGGTTATCATATTCTGGCAGCACTCCGTTGTTTTGGATTATCTCGTCCATCTGCCTGTAGAATGTATATGAGTCAATGTTACGGAGATAAGGCCACCTGTAATCAATGAGCCTTGTTGTAAAACTAAGGGATATTATGAATATAAGCGCGATAACAGGCCAGTAACGCCTCAGCAATAAAAAGAGCCTTTCCCTATTCATTTTACCACATTATAGATAAAGAGAATATTTTTTAAAGTTTAAAAAAGGATTTGATTAGCATGGCGAAGAGACTCCTGTTAATATGCCTGAGCATTGCAATCCTAATAGGAATCATATTCTATGCAGACCCGGTTCTGCTGTTTTCTACGCTTTCAAAGAGCGATCTTAGATACGTTGCACTGGCCTTTGTTATAACGAACATCTCCATGTCTATAAGAGTATTGAAATGGCGTGTTCTTCTGAAAGGTGTTAGTTTTTCAGAGCTGTTCCCTGTCCAGTTATTTGGAATAACAGTAAGCAATTTCACGCCCGGCAAAGTCGCGGAGCCGACAAAGGCAGTTATTCTTAAACTGAGGAAAGGGATAGCAGTATCAAAAACCCTGCCCACTGTTATCTGGGAAAGAATAATGGACCTTATTGTTATTATAATGTTCTCGCTTATTGTTATCCCTATTTTAGGTGGGTATTTTTTCTTATTGTCCTTTGCTTCTATATCAGTATTTCTTGCTTTAATTGCATTTTTTTTGATAATTTTATACAGGAGGAGTCTTGGCATAAAAGTATTCAACTTTATTAGAAGGTTTCCTATCCTGAAGAGAATATCAAAGAATTTCATAGAAACCTTTTACAAAAAGAGAGTAGAAAAGAAGAGACTGCTTGCGTGCTTCTTACTGACCATAATTCCGTGGTTCCTAGAGGGTCTTATTCTGTATCTGGCTCTGCTAGCACTTGGTGTGCAGTCAGAACCTTTGATACTTGCTGGTGTGGTTGCGCTGTCTATCCTGATTGGTATAGCCTCGTCACTGCCAGGCGGTCTTGGGTCAACAGAAGCTGTTATGATTATATTGATAGGTCTGATAGGGATTGATAGCACAGCAGGTATAGCTGGCATAATGCTGGCAAGGGGTCTGACCTTCTGGTACGGCGCATTTATCGGCGCGCTTAGCTTTGTTTACCTGAGCAGGAAGATAAATCTTTCAGGCATTAAAATCTGATCAAAACAACAAGTTTAGCTTTGAGATTATAAATTTAAAAAGTCCCCACTTGGGCATTTTTCTCCAGCTATTGCTGAAATGGTCGTAGTCAAAATCATCCAGTCTTTCAATGTGCGGGCCAAACTGTTTAAAAAGGCCGTCGATTTCCTTGTTTGTCAGGTTCCTGTAGATTTTCCTGAAGATCATCTGCCTTTTAATCTCACTGCCAAAATCCTTTTTCCACGCTTTTTCATACTGCTTCAGAAAAGACTGATTAAACTTTCCATTGTCAAATGCTTTTTCTATTGCCTTTTTTGCATGATTGCAGGCTGTTAGTGAGAAGATTATTCCGCCGCCTGTTAGTGGCTTTGTCATGCCGCAGCTGTCCCCTATTAGAATTGTCCTGTGATAATAGGATTTTGTATAGCCAAACGGGATCAGCGATGAATACAAACGCCCTTCTGGAAGGCCCAGTTTAGTCTTAAAATAATCCATGTACTCTCTCGGCCTTATGGATGTTATGAGTCCGTATTCACCCGGTAGTTTCCAGGAAAAGAAATCCGGCGAGAAATATTTGTTCATGTATATCTTTACCTCGCTTTCTATCCTGGCTCTTACAAGCATTCCCAGGCATAGGCCTGGGTCTTTAATTTCAGCTGTTTTTCTGACAACAGAGCTGGCGCCGTCAGCTCCTACAAGCATAGCGCACTTATAATCATTATCATCCGTGTATACGATAACAGAGTCTTCTAGATACTCTATACTACGTACAGTTTCATATCTGATCTTGCTGTTCTTTTTTGCCTCTTTTCTGAGCAGGCATGAGAAATCCTTCTTGAGAAAGTATGCAAACGGCCTTTCTCTTTTTAAGGAGAACTCAAGCCCAGAAGGTGAGACGAACTTCATCTCTTTTATCTCCCTATCCAGAAACTTTTTCGGTAGGAATTTAGAAATTTTACTTGAAACAATACCGCTGTCTGTCTTGGTTTTCCTGTCCTTTTCCAGAACAAGTATGTCCATATCTTTTAGCCTGCTTGTAAGAAAAGAGCCAGCTACACCTGACCCGACAACGATGAGATCATGCATTTAAATTCTTAAGCTTTAAAACCTTAAATCGTTGTGAGTAAATATGCCTGCGTTGCTTGAAAGGTATTGGAAATTTCTGTTGTTCATACCCATAGTTTTCTTAGTGGTTTCTCTAGGCATCATCATGAACAACTATACTGCTACCGGATCCTTTATTGAAAGGGACATAGAACTGACAGGTGGCAACATGATTACAGTAGAGCTTAGTGGTGATGTTGACCTTGACAAGATAAAAACTGCGCTGCCCTATGCAAGAATTCGCCTGACTACCGGCATCACCAGCTCTTTGTTGGTAGAAACATCATATGATGTAGAGCCTGAAAAAATACTTGATGATCTTTCAGCTGTTGGTGTTGATGGCAGCTCATCCATAAAGACAGTCGGGCCTGTGCTTGGTGAGATTTTCTGGCAACAGGCACAGCTGGCAATAGTAATCGCGTTCGTGCTTATAACTATAGTTATTTTCCTGCTGTTCAGGGCGCCTGTACCCTGCTCTATAGTTATCTTTTCTCTCATAACTGATATTGTTATTACAGTTGCTTTGATGAATCTGATAGGTATAAAATTATCACTTCCAACACTGGCAGCCCTGTTAATGCTTATAGGCTACAGCATTGACACTGACATACTTCTGACAACAGAGCTGTTAAAAAGAAAGGAGAGAGAAATACCCGAATCCGTAAGAACAGCTATGAAAACCGGCTTAACAATGTCGTTAACAACCATAGGAGCTTTGGTCGCATTATACTTTGTTGGGACATTTATTCTTGAGCAGATTGCATTGGTATTGATGATAGGAATAGTTGCTGATATATTCGTGACCTGGTTCACAAATGCAGGCATACTCAGGTTGTGGTTGAGGCGAGGCTGAATGCTATTGAAGAATCCTAGGATAATGATACTTATATTTTTTGTAGTCATATCATTGCTCCTCATAAGCCCCAATCCTAACCCAAGGGGTTATGTTGTAGAATACATACAAAAGAACTCTACTGTTTCTGGAATAAATATAGGCGATGTGCTATACAAAATAAACGATCAGGATGTATTAGCTGCTCTGGAAAAAGAATACTATGACACGATAAAAATAGAGACCTCAGCCGGCACCAGGTACGTAAGTGTAAACGGCTCGTTAGGCATAAGCGTCGAGCCGGAACCATTCTCTAACCTAAAGTTCGGCCTTGATCTTAAAGGTGGTGTAAGGGCGTTAGTAGAACCTAACGTCACTGACAATGAAACCATAAATCAAATTATATCTACTTTGCAGACAAGGATAAATGTCTACGGCCTGCGGGAAAGCATATTCAGGCCTGTATACTATGAAGGAAAGGGTTTCATAGAGATATCAATGGCAGGAGGAACACAGGAAGAGCTAAAAGAGCTTCTGGAGCACCAGGGAAAATTCGAGGCAAAAATCCCAGTTATTCTTGAGATTGTTGATAGTGGCTGTCTACTAAAGCTGGATAAAGAATATTCAGTAGCTGTTGATAATAACTCAATAAGCATTAATGGTGTTAGTGCAGGTATTGGCGATTCATTTACCCTAGCAGGAGTTAAATTCAGCATCGAAAGTATTGATAATGAACTTAACCTGACGTCAACTGTATTTACAGGCAGCGATATTGTAACAGTTTTCTTTGATCCGCAAAAATCAAGAATAGAGCAGTCTGGTGACGGCTACAACTGGTTCTTCTCTGTTAAGTTATCCAATAATGGTGCTGAAAAATTTGCCTTGGTTACCCAAAACGTACCAGTAGCAAAGATGCAGGTCGGCACAGGGGACCGTTACCTGGAAAGCAGAATATATCTTTATCTTGACGGGAATCTTATAGACGACCTTAACATAGCTGCTGAGCTTAAGGGCAAGGTGGTAACCGAAGTAATGATAACAGGCTGGTCAAATTCACTTGACCAGGCATCAAAAACAAAAGCCCAGCTGCAGTCGATTTTAAGATCAGGCGCGCTGCCTGCTTCCATAGAGATTGTACAGATGGATACTGTATCGCCGACGCTTGGAATGGGCTTCCTGCGCTCTGCAATAATAGCAGGTGGCATAGCAATTCTTGTCGTCTCCTTAATCGCCTTTATCAGATACAGGAAAATAAAATTCATGGTTCCCATGATTGCGGTGTCTCTGAGCGAGGTTATCATCATACTCGGAATTGCGTCACTGATAAACTGGACAATTGACCTTGCTGCAATAGCAGGTATAATAGCAGCTATTGGAACAGGTATTGATGCCCAGATAATCATACTTGACCAGTCGCTCAGAAAGGAGCGGCTAATAGTCACGCTGAAGGAGAGGGTAGAGCGTGCATTTTTCATAATATTCGGTGCAGGCGGTACAACAATAGCAGCAATGCTTCCCCTGATGACAATCGGTTTCGGCCTGCTCAGGGGCTTTGCAATAACAACGATAATCGGCGTGTTGGCAGGCATCCTCATAGCAAGGCCTGCATTCGGCGTTATTGTCAGGAGCATGCTCAAGGAGTAGATTTAAGTAAACTAATGCTGTTTTATTCTAATAGGTGTGATGTTACGGAAAGTATTAGAGAAAAATGCGGTATCGGCGTTGCATATACTATTTCTGATGCATGCAAAATGAAGACATCTCTTGATCACCGCGGACCTGACACAGAGGGTTTGGGAAGGCGCAACAGCAGTGGTGTAGACGTTGTCAGAAGCTATAACAATGCACTTACTGAACAGGCATACAAATCAATATTTGGTGGTAGCGGCGGCTTTGTTGATAACGGCTTTCCAATAGTCCTGCACAAAAAATATACAACAATGGGCCAGAGAGACCCTGAAAGAATACTGTTTGCATCTCATCCTCATAAGATAGGTGGGGATGATACGGTGTATAGTTCTGTAATAAACGGCAAAACCTATACATCTCATATAGTCACACGAAATGCAAGCAGAGCCCTAGTTCATAACGGCCAGATAAATCCGGATAATGCACCATGCAAGGTTCAGTCTAAGACAGGCTGCGACAGTGAGATTCTTATGCTAAATGAGGATATGATTGGTTCTGAAAAACTTATTTCAGAACTAGAAGATACCTATTGCATAGCATCCATTAATGACAAAGATGAGTTCGTGACTGTATACCGCGACCGCCACGGCAGAATGCCGCTATGGCTAGGAAGGGACAGCGAAGGGAATTTCGTAGCAGCCTCAGAAGATTATGCAATACGCCAGATAGGTGGCATGCCGTTGAGAGAAGTAAGACCAGGTGAATTAATACGCATGTACAGGGATCAGATGGAAACAAAACAGGTTGTTAAGCCTGACCCCCTCTTCTGTTTTGTTCAGCTTAATTACATGGGAAGGAAAGAATCGTTCTTGCTTGACTCATTGCGAGATGCTGGAATCGATCTAAAGGCATTGCGATCTAAATTAGGTGAAATGCTCGCGATGGAAAGCCCGCCTGAAAGTTGGGTCAAGTTTGTAACGTACATACCTAACACGCCTCTTGACGCTGCAAAAGCGTATGCTAGATATCTTGAACTCCCTTTTATAGAGCTTTTCTACAAGACAAAGCAGGTCAGGGCATTCATGCAGCCTGACCAAGAAGAAAGATATCGTGTTATATCGTCTGTTATGCACATAAGCGACATAATAACACCAGAAGAATTCGGTTATGATTACTTAGATGTAGACGATTCAACTATAAGAGGAACGAACGCTGAAGTTGGGGCAACAAAGGCGCGTGATCGCGGGTTTAGGAGAATAGGTCACAAGAGCTACTCTCCTATGTTTGGTGGTGAGGAGGAAGGGGTCTTATTGGGTTGCAGAAGCGGTGTTGATATACCTCCGTCAGATAATTTTCTAGCCAAGCGTGGAAATAGAGACCCAGTAAGGATGGCTGAACTCGTTGGTGTTGATTATATGGACTTCCTTTCAATAGAAAAAATGCTTGACGTCTACGAAGAGTGCGGCATAAACCGAAACAAGGTGTGCCTGGGATGCGTGTCAGCTGTTCCAAGAAGTGCGCCTTCTAAGCTATTGGAATCGAGAAACAGTTAGTTACTTCTCCTTGAGCTCCATGATGGTCTTTGCCAGATCATTATTGAGCTCCTCTAACTTCTGCACGACTGTTTCCCTGTCCTTGCCTGTCCTGTCCATTATAAGCTTTATGTCCTCTTCCTTCAGGCTCTCTGCCTCGCTGACCACGCCCGATATCTGGTAAACCTCCTTGCCCATCATGTCAGCTATCATAACCTCTGGCTTGGAGATTATTATGTTCTTGTCCCTGCACTTGATTATGACCTCTTCTGCAGGCAGTTCCTTGACCTTCATGTTCATCTTCTTCATTATTTCCTGGACCTTTTTTGGGTCCATCTTCCCGATTCCAAGCATAATATCAAAAATATATTTTTTCCCACCTTTTAATAATTATGTTTGAAATCCTTTTCTTCATTGCACTGGGTATTTTCTTCGGCGTTATTACAGGCCTTATACCAGGTGTCCACCCCAACCTGATTGTACTTTCTGTTCCCCTGCTGATGGCCTTTAGTATAGATTCACTGGCTCTGCTGGCTTTTATTGTTTCACTGGCAGTTACGAACTCAATAACAGATTTCATTCCATCCATACTAACAGGCGCGCCAGACTCAGGCAACGAATTATCAATACTTCCTGGTCATAGGCTACTTATGAAAGGCTATGGCTACCAGGCAGTAAAATTAACTGTTGTCGGTGGTGTTGGCTCTGTTATTCTTTGCATACTTTTTCTGCCTGTATTGGTTTTATTCCTGCCGTCTCTCTATGCCTTCATAAGCCCTTATATATGGCTTTTGCTGGTTTTGATTGTTCTTATAATGATACTTACAGAAAAAGGCAGTAAGAAGGCTGTAGCAGCAGCCTGCTTCTTTCTTGCCGGATTTATCGGCCTTCTTAGTGGCAGGCTACCGATAGACAGTACCTTGGTTCTGTTTCCTGTTCTTTCAAGCCTGTTTGGTATGAGTTTTCTGGTTCTGCAGCTAAAGAAAAGGGTTTCAGTGCCGTTTCAGAAAAAGAGTGAGATATTCGTATCCAGGAAATTAACCAATCGCTCTGTTCTGCTAGGAACGCTTGGAGGCATTGTATCCGGCTTCCTGCCAGGAGTAGGCTCAAGCCAGATAGCGACGCTTGCTACTGTAGATAAGAATGACTACTCATTTCTGACAACCATGGGTGCAATAACAACCTCCAACATAATTTTGTCGATACTGTCGCTGTTCCTTATCGGAAGAATAAGAAGCGGTGTTGCTGTTGTTATTGACCAGTTCGTTGTCCTAAGCCTGAGCGAGGTCGTGTTCGTGGCCTTTGTTGCGCTTGTATCATGCGGAGCTGCTGCAATAATCACTTTGCTTCTGACAAAGAAGTTTCTGAAGCTTATCGAAAAAGTGGATTATTCCAAAATAAGCCTGTTTATCCTCTTGCTACTCACGTTGCTGATAATCTTCTTCACCGGCATCTACGGCCTGTTTCTTGCTACAATTTGTTGCTCACTTGGTATATTTGCAAACCTCGCTGGGATAAAGCGTGGTAACCTGATGGGTGTACTGATACTGCCGGTTATTCTGTTTTATATTGGTGTTTAATGATTATTTTCCTGTCCAGTGTCTCCAATATCTAGCTGATTCGCTTTCTGAGAAAAAGCTGAACTCCTTGCCTTTGAATGCCATAACAGCGAGAACTACAAAGAACATATCAATTATTATTGTAGTTGCTGTATTTAGATAGGAATCTTCTTGTAAAATTGTTAATGATCCTGTTATTGCAAAAAAGGAACCAAATAGTATTAATGATATGAAACTGACTCCAACCCCCAAAATAAACGCTTGCTTTGCATGTGTCTTTGCATAACTGTCTTTTGTTATGAAATAAATTACAAGGGCTGGCAAAACTCCCAAAAATATGAATAGTAAATATGATAATCCAGCCAATACTGTATTTTTTTCTTTCATGTTTGATTATTGTTTATTTAAAAATTTAAAGTGTGCTTAATAGCTAGTTAGTAATCGCATCTGCCGAACGTATCGGCTCGGTATTCTCTTGCCTCAGGGCTTGGATTATAATTCACATATAATTATCGGGCAATATACTGCTTTACATACCAAAGAAGTTGTATTAGGATCGGCGAGCTGGTTTGCTTCTGGTTCTCCTATGATTGTTTTTCCTCTTCCAAACTCACAATTAACTGTCTTACCTGTGAATGTGTTCATTTTTATCGCTTATATCTTGATAGTTAGTTTTATAAGCTTTGGTTTGAAAATTTATGTGAATATAAAAGAGGTGGGAAAATGGCAGAAATGCTTGTTGTTAAGAGTAAAGTAAGGGACTATGCAAAAAAGAAGAAGATGAGCTTTGGCGGTGACGCTGCTGATGCCCTTAGCAAGGCAGTTGCCTGTATGATAGACAGGGCAATAGAAAGGGCAAAAGCCAACCGAAGAAGCACAGTAAAGGGAAGAGACATATAAATTTCTGGTTCTTTTTGTTTTTTATTGTTTGTTTTTCTAAATCTAGCTATAAACAAATAAAAAGAAAATTTAGCCAATATAACAGTCTTCTGGCAGAACAAGGTCTTCTTCTGTTATCTCTTTTCTCTTGAGCCTGACTGGTTCTTCCACAGGGCCTATGTACTTGCTTGTTACTTTTTTGCCCTTTCTTATGGATTCATAATAGTACTTTCTTCCGTTTATCTTCTTTACATGCCTGTTGACCATACCCTAAATATTGTTTTTGGTGGTATATAAAATTTTGTAGGCACGTAGAAAAGAAAAATTTTAAAAAGGGGGGTCACCTCTTTACCTTGTTTCCGAGGGTACCGTGATAGCTTATCATCAGGTCACCGCCGCACTCGCAGGCCCCGCTAAGCGGCATCCTTCTGTAGGATTTGTTGCACCTCTTGCATACAAAGGATTCCCAGCCCTTCAGCACAGCAGGCTTTTTTTTAGAGTTTTTAGAAAATACCTCTTTCATGCTGGCCTGCCTGCCGTTGCCGAGCAGCTCGCTCTTGCTTATGCCTACGGCACTAAGAATCCTCTCTATTGGCGGAAAGAGCTGGGAATATATGTAATAATCAGAGTCTATCTGGAGGTTGTGTTCCCTTGCGTACCTTGGGTCTTCTGACCTCTTTGACAGCAGGAGGTTTCCCCTTATTATGACAAAGCCTATCCTGTCTCCGACAACAGGCGCCTCTGACGGGTTCCTTTTTGCAATCTTCTTTGCCAGCTCTATGTGTGGAAGCATCCCCTCGTAGCTCTCCAGGCTCTTGGTTATTCCCTTTATTATGGTTAATTTCTCTAACGGAACCTCGTTGTTTTTGAGGCTTGTCATAACAGTCCTTACCCTGCTGATGGCCTTTTGAATATCGCCCTCCTTTAGGATTATTTTGATGACTTCTTCCATTGTCTCTGAGACAAGGGTGCACCAGTCCCTTCTTATTGTTTCAATGCCCTTCATCTCTATCTTGTCTACCCAGCCGTCGCCAGAAGGCTCGAATTCCCAGCCAGCATACCTTTTCTTCGTCAGTATAAGGAAGGTTTTGTATATCTTTTCGAATTCTAATTCAAGGTAGCCAGGCAGCTTGTCGCTTACGAACTTTGCTATTTTGCTGCCCTCTTTTTTTGCCTCGTCCAGATCCTTTATGTTGGTTTTCAGGAAAACAGAATCAGTATCTGCATACAACACCTCAACAGCAAAGTTATCCTCTATCAGTTTTTTTGTTTTCTCAAGGTTTTTCCTGCCATGGGCAGTTATTGTATTAGCCACGTCTATCATGTAAAGCCTGGCTCTGATATAGCCAGTGTAACCATAAAAGGAATTGGACATGTCCTTCAGTGCCAGCTGCTTGGCGTTCAGTATTCGTTTCTCCTCGTCCTTTGCAGATTTCATCATTTTCTTGATCCTGCCCCTGGCACTTATAAGCTCCTTTAGTAGGCTTGGGAAGATCCCCTCCCGTACAGCCTGATTAACAAAATAAGCCCCGGTTGGTGATTTGGTAGCAGGTACGTTTTCTTTTTTCAGTAACACAGTATCCGGAGACACGTTGTAGGTTCTCATTATAGATGGGTACAGGGACCTGAAATCAAGCACAAGGATGCATCCCTCTGTATGCAGACCCTTTTTTGGCTCAAGAACTGTTGCTCCCTTCAGCTCCTTTTTCTCCCTTTCCCTTGTTCTTTTTAAGAGCTCTTCTTTTGATGGGCGTGATGGCATGACAAAGTTCTTTTTTCTGAACTCGTGCAGCAGCATTGTCTCCACTCTACTAGACTGGCCACCAAAAGTATCCTGCAAGAGCAGGCCGGATATTTTAGAAAGCTCGAAAAACCTGTCAAGCATGCCCTTTTCAAGAACCAGCCGTATGGCGAGCTCAGAATCCTTTCTGCAGTACTCTATAAACTTGTTTAGGCCCTCTCTGCCTCCGTTCCAGAGATCAGGCATTTCCGTGTGCTCTACATCAATTTTTTCCTCATTGAGTAGCTCCTTGGCTATTGTATTTAGATTGTAACGGTGGAACTTTACCCACGGATCTCTTTTAAGTATCTGGTATGGGTCTACAACGATTCTTCCAGGTACTATGCACTCCTGCATCATCCCGAATGTTTTCGAGAAAACGTTCTTTTCACACCTGCCGAAATTTGGCTGTATGCCGTGCTTTCTCATCCTGTCCAGCAGATAGGGCAGGTCAAAATTGTTACAGTTATAGCCAATAAGCATGTCCGGGTCGTAGTTTTCTATTACTTTGATGAATTCCTCCAGAAGCTCCTTTTCGCTTCTGAAGCCCTGTACCCCGCTGCTGCTTACTGGTTTTGCAACAAGCACCAGGCTCTTCTGGTTCTTGTGGTCAGGGCTAAATGAGAGTGACACCATTACTATGGGGTCTTTTTTGCTGTCCATGGGCCGCTTTAGATCAGCTGGAAGGCATTCTATGTCAAAGGCAAGAAACTTCAGGTCTGCGTTTTCGTTTTTTTCTATTTTTTTCATCTTGTTTACGTGGTAGCTCGTGACCTTGGCCATTTTTGTAAATGCCTTTGTGCCCTCAAACTCAATCCAGTCCATGCCCTTCACGCCAAAGTCAACCATGAACCTGTACTTAAACATGATGTCGCTGTCAAAATCCTCGAACCCGTTTTGGACGAGCTCGTCTCTTAATTTAGGAACGTTTTGTGGATTGTCAACGGTTATCATCAGAAGGCTTTCTGGCTCCTTTTTATAGCCAAGGGGTATGAATCTTTTTACCTCTTCTATGTTGGTTATCTCCTTCATTGCTTTCAGCGCCGCCACGCTGCCTTTTCCTTGTTTAACATAAAAGTAGGGCTGGAATTTGTCATAGAAGGCGCATATTGCATTTCCGTTCTCTGTCTTGCCGAAAAGCCTTATAACAGGCTTGGCCCCGTTTAGAAAATAATCAGCATCAAGTAACTGAAAGCGCATAGCCCTATTTAGGCGAAAAATTTATTTAATCTTATATCGTTCCAGAAATATATTTTTGGGGCTCACAAAGCAGCCTGTTCTGCTTCCCGGGTAGCAAAATCAATAACAACCGGCCTGAAATCAGCAAGCAGCGAGCCTGAATTCACTATTGTAACTGACTTGTGGTTTATCACCTGCGGCTGGTGTGTGTGGCCGCAGTGCACAATATCAGGCACGCTATCAAGAACAAGATAATCCTCTTTCAGTATCATATCGCTTTTTCCGAGGTATCTTTTCTTCAGCATTGATATATCGAAATCGTGTATAATCAGTATTTTTATCCTGTTCAGCTCTATCATTGCCGGATTGCTCAGTGACACAATGCCTCTGTTTTTAAAATCCAGCGCCAGCTGCGGGTAGTCCGGCGCGTCCATATTGCCTGGTATTATGAATATCTTCTTGTTGAAGCAGTATCGTGCAAGCAGTTTCTCAAGCTCCGCGGTGTTGCCGGTGTCGCCTGCTATGAAAAGATAAGGAATATCCTGCTGTGAGAACCAGGTAAAGAATCTCTCTATATCAGCCGGAGCCGACTCCTCTAGGTGAAGGTCAGATATGAAACACGCCTTGCCTGTTCCTTTCACCGGCTTTCTTAAAGGAATGTCCGGGAACAGCACCTCTTTGCCGTACAGGACATCGCCTGCAGACACCGCACGCACAGCAACAGCATCATCTAGGTCCACGTCAGGGCGTGAGTCATACAATATTGGTTTTGTTGCTGTTGGGTCCTCGAAGTCTATTATAAATTTTCCGTTTTTTTCCCTGATGTCCCTGACAATGCCTATTACATAGACCTCTTTCCTGCTTGTATCCATTCTGTTTAAAGACACAAAATCCTTCTGAAGCCTTTCTGTTATTATGTTTTTCATTTTTTCGTATTTGGATGCAAAAAAATGGGCAAAGTCTTTTGTTTCTATTTCGACGGGCTTTTCGGTAAGGTTTTTTATCACACGTATGCTCTCTTTATCAAACATGCTTTCTGCTAAAACAAGGTCCTGAAAATCCCTTTTCAGAAAGTCTTCTATGCTTTCCTGCTTTTCCAGGAAAGAAACCGCCCCAGGCGTCAGAAGCACGCCCTTTCCAAGGAATTTTTCAACAACCTCTTTTTTGTCCATTATTAACAGCTGCTTAGAAGGCATTCTTAGTAGCCGAACCTTTCTACCAGGAACTTCTTTGTCTTTTCAAGCACAGCCTCGTTTATAGCAAGCGATATCTCACGCGTTCTGCCGTACCTGCCCTTTGAGATAACGCGTGCGTTTATTATGCCCAACATGTCCAGCTCTGTTATAAGGTCTCCTAACCGCCTCTGTGTAAGTGTCTTTATACAGTTCTCCTCACAAATGCTCGTGTATACATTAAACACGTCGCCTGTTAAAACGCGCTTATCAACCCAGCTGCTTTTTTTCTTCATGGTTTCGCTTAGTTTTATTATTGAGAGCAGAACAGCCTGGCTGTGTTTTGGCTGGCTTCTCATGGTCTCTATTACCTTATCCATGTCAATGCTTTGCTCAGCAAGATCAACATGCTCCTCCAGTATCTCCATGTCTCCGCGCCTTTCGGCTATTTCGCCTGCTACCCGCAGCAGGTCAAGCGCCCGCCTTGCGTCGCCGTGCTCCTGAGCAGCAAGTGCTGCACACTTGCTCAGCACACACTCGCTTACAACGCCTGGCATAAAGCCAGCTTCTGCTCTTTTCCTAAGTATGTCTTTAAGCTCAGCTGCGTTATATGGCCTGAAAAGCAGCTCTTCCTCACCAAGCGAGGATTTAACCCGCATATCAAGCCCGTCCCTCATACCAAGGTCGTTTGTTATCCCTATTATGTTCAGGCGTGCCTTTTTCAGCTCCTCGTTAATTCTTGTTAAATTGTATAAGAACGTGTCACCAACCTTCTTGAATAGGTAATCTATCTCATCAAGCATTATCACGACCGCCTGCTCTTTTTCATCCACCTTTTCAAAAAAGCTTCTGTACAGCACGTCTGTTGGGAGCCCGGTATCAGGCACAGCAACACCAAGCTCTCTTAGAAGCTGGGCAAAAAGGCGGTATTCTGTGTCTGCAACCCTTTTCATCTTACAGTTTATGTATATTGTTTTTATTGCCCGGCCGTTATTACTACCCATCTCCTCTAGCTGGTTTAAAACGAACTTGGAGCAGATGGTTTTTCCTGTTCCGCACGTGCCGTATATAAAAACGTTGTTGGTTTGAAAGCCGCGTAAAACCGGGGCTAGAATAGAGCTAAGTCGCATGATCTCGCGGTCCCTGTATGAAATCTTTTCAGGTACAAAAGAATGCAACAGCGCGCCTTTGTTGTTAAAAAGGTTTGGGTTTTTAACATAACTAGAAAAGATATTCTCAGAAAACACAACCACACCCAATAACCCTTATTTCTTATAGAATATAAGCTTATCTCTACCGGAAACTAAGGTAAAAGAAATATATTTTCTAATAAGAAAGACCCCCGGGTTTCCTGTGGAACTGGGTGTTTGTTTTGTTTTTATAATAAAATATGTGTTGTGTGTGTTTTGTTGCGTCTGTTTCTTTTATACTTCCACAAGAAGAAGACGGGCCTTACAAAACCTCGAATTTTGTAGCATATTCAATAACACCAGAGGCACCGTTTTCGAACATTTTTCTAAAAACAGGCATTACTTCAGCACCAATACGAACCTTCTCTAGAGGACCGACAACCTGTGCTGTTACGTTCTCATTACCAACAGCTATAACAGCAACAGCATACGGCGCACAGGACCCGAAACCAGCAGGCGCGGTCCTTATTATTGTAAACGAGAGTATCGTGCCTGTGCCGGCGTGTATTTTTTGGTAGTTTCTCCTGCTTTGCCTCCACTTTAGTGGTACAGAAGACCTGTGCGGCATCAGGCGTCACCACGGAATATGCTTACAACGGCCGTTGCACCGGACCCGCCAAGGTTCTGAGTCATGCCTGTTCTTGCGCCGCGTATCTGGTTTGCTGCGCAACCACGCAGCTGCTTTACAACCTCGTTTATTTGCTTTATTCCTGTGGCTCCGACCGGGTGGCCAAGTTTCAAGCCGCCAGACGGGTTAAACGGTATAGAACCACCAATACAAACCTCACCACTGATTAGGAGCTCTTTTCCCCAACCCTTTTCAGAAAACCCAAGATCCTCATAAGCAAGCAGCTCAGCTATGCTGAAGCAGTCGTGCGCCTCAACAAGGTCTATATCCTTTGGAGCAAGACCCGCCCGAGCATATGCCTCCTTCGAGGCCTGCACAACAGAACCAAGAGTGCACAGGTCTTTCCTGTTCTGTAGTGCAAGGGCGTCTGTTGCTTGCTCGCTTGCAAGTACCCACACCGGGTCTTTGCATTGCCTAGCAAAGGCCTCGCTTGCCAAGACAACAGCAGCAGAGCCGTCGGATATTGGAGAGCAGTCGAGCAGGCGAAGCGGATCAGCAATTAAAGGGGATTTTAATACATCATCTACAGTAACTTCAAAGTTGAACTGGGCGTATGGATTATTAACACCGTTTTTATGGTTTTTAACCGGAATTAACGCAAGCTCCTCCCTGGACAGCTTATACCTGTTCATGTAGAGATTAGCAATCAGCGCGAACACGCCGGAAAAAGTCAGGCCAACCGAGGCCTCCTGCTCTTGGTCGCCTGCTGCCATAAGGCTTGTTACTGCTTCTTCTGTTGGCAGGTCTGTCATCTTTTCAACACCAAGAGCCATCGCAACATCATACCTGCCGCTTGCTATTGCAAGGCAGGCTTTTCTAAAAGCAAGCGCGCCAGACGCACACGCGCCCTCTACCCGGGTTGACGGGACCCGCAAACCGAGCGTATCAGCAACCAAAGCACCCAGATGCTCCTGTCCAGCAAACCTACCAGCAGACATGTTACCGACAAACAGCGCCTGCGGATTAAGCCCGGCGTCCTGCAATGCTGCTTTGCCGGCTTCTTTTGCAAGGTCCCTCAACGAAGAGCCCCAGTGCTCACCAGACTTTGTCTGGCCTATACCAACAACAGCAATTTTCCTCATTTAATCACATCTTAAGTTTTTTTCTTAACCGTACGTAATTGGCATAATCAATATAGCTCTTTTTCTCTACATACGCTTGTAGCAGCGGAGCAAGGCCCCTTTTCTCTTCTATGCACTCTTTAACAGTAAGTGCAAACGAATCAGAGCCCGCTCCTGACCCAAAGCTCGTTAGCAGGATCCTCTGGCCTGGTTTTGCAACATCAAGAACAGAGCACAAACCAAGCAGCGAACAAGCAGAATACGTATTGCCTATAGCCTTTACAATAAGGCCCTGCATGAGTTTTTCTTTGGCAAAACCCAGTTTTTTTGCAGCAGCTAAAGGGAATTTACCATTAGGCATGTGAAAAACAACATAATCAAAGTCTTTTGGCTCCATACCTGTTTTATTTAGCAGCCCCCCTGTTGCCGCTATTACATGCCTGAAGTAAGCAGGCTCACCAGTAAATCGCGCACCGTGTCTTGGATAGCTCTCTCCCTCACGCCTCCAGAAATCAGGCGTGTCCGTTGTATAAGAATAAGTCTCATCTATTGTTGCTAGCGGGTTTTTCCCAATAACAAACGCAGCAGAGCCTGCTGCAGCCGTATATTCAAGCGCATCGCCCGGCTTGCCCTGTGCAGTATCGCTTCCAATAGCTAAACCGTACTCAACCATGCCTGATTTCACAAGACCAAGGCAGCACTGTATAGCAGCTGTTCCTGCTTTGCAGGCAAATTCAAAATCAGCAAGCATCAGCTCAGGCGTTATATTCAATGCCTCAGCAACAACTGTTCCTGATGGCTTTACAACATAGGGATGGCTTTCAGACCCAACAAAAAGTGCACCTATAGCCTGCGGGTCTATTTTTGCCCGGGCTATGGCATTTTTTCCTGATTCAACACTCATTGTTATTGTATCCTCATCTATATCAGGCACGCTCTTTTCCTCGATTACCAGGGAGTTCTTTATGTTTTCAGGGTCTTGACCCCACACCCTTGCTATTTCCTCTGCCTTTATCCTATATCTAGGTACGTACGAGCCATAACCAGCAATACCAATCATTTATTCACCAGTGACTGAAATAGAACTCAAAAATCTTAAATAGCTATACGAAGCAAAAGGATTTAAATAAGAAAGGCTTTTTAGGTTTTTGGTAACCATATTCTTATGCCTGGTACAGAAACGTATGAAATAGTCCCAAGAGACTACGGAACCATATATTATTCAGACCAACCGGTCTTTATAACCCCTGCTAAGTTTGCAATAGGGGATTTTCTCAGAATACCGCCAAAACAAAAGAAGCAGTGGCTAGAAGAGTGGCATTCTGATTTTCTGGAAAGGCATGAAAGAGAAACAAAGCTACCAAAGAAGTATGAGCAGATCCTTGAATCCCCGTCAAAACTAAGAGAGGCCCTGTTAGAAAACCTTCGTAAAACAGAAGGAACTCTAAAGCTATTAAATGTAGGCAAAGAGACCGCAATACGGGAGGGTTATTTTGGTAATGCCACATTAACAGGAAGGGTAAAATCAAGAAGGCACGGAGGCAAGGACAAAATACTGAAGGACTGGTCAGTTACAGTTAATTTGCCAGATTATCGTAATCTTTATTGTCAATGCGATGATTTTGACTGGAACAACAAAAAAGGACTAAAAACAGTCTGTGTGCACATGGGCGCTATTCTTAATCAGGCTGTTGACGACTATCCACTACCAGAAGAGGAAAGAATAATACAATTCGTTGGAGACCAGGCTGTCCCCACGCTGCCATTTGTTCTTAGTTCTTTGGCAAAAACAGACGTTGTAGTAAGGCACCATGTTTTTGACGAGGGCTATTACGAACTTAACAAAGAGCTGCTAGCAAACCGTGAAAATTATAACCCAGGCTATCTTACATTGATAGAAAACAATTCTGTGATGTTCGAGCCCATATCTCAGAGAAGAAAGAAAAGAAAGGTTAATGAGGGCTTTGTAAACGCGCAGAAGTATATCAAGAGAGAGTTTGAAAAACGCGTAAGGGATGTAGGTTTTGAAAGAACTGGTTTTGGTGCAGTAGAGTTCAAGGATACTCCGTATGAGACGTTTTGCGTGAATTATGAAAAGGGAAACCTGTGCGTAAGGCTTGTGCTTAACCCGAATTTTCCACCAATAGCTGTTTTCAGAGAGCTTGGTGATGAAAAACAGCTTTTTAACACACCACAGAAGAGTCACCCGTTTTCTAATCCATACAAAGAAATAGAAGACATAGATGACAGGACAAGAAGGGTATCAAAAACAACAGTATTTATACCTGGTCCGAATATGATAAAAGGCCTAGGGCCAATGAAAGGCATAGGCAATTTCAAAGACGCCTACAAAAAACTGATAGAAGATAACTACAAAGTAGACAGCACCCAGCTTCTCAAATATCTTGGCTTATCCCGCTAAATTCCATTAATACCAAGCATCTCTATTATCTTTGGAATATCTTCCTCTACAACGCCTACTAACGGTTTTTTTATTGTTTTTTCTGGTGTTAAGAGGGTAATATCTTTACCTATATCACCACCGTCTTCGTACCTGCAGGCATTATAATAAGTGTTGTTTTTCTCGTTGCTTTCTCTATAAACAGCAATAAGACAGCCACGCCTGCTATAGGCACCGTTGTTTTTACAAACTTCGCCATTGATAATAGAAAGCCGTATGAAATAAGAATCAGGTCTAAAAACATCAATCATGTAGAATTCTTTCTGCAATAAACCCTCTATTAATTAGATTCGGAATTATTTAAAACTAATTTTCAACTCTTTTATATTCTAGGCTGATTATTTATTATCATGGTTTTGGAGTCAATACTTAACCCGGGCAACGCAGAGGACAAGCCTCTCCATGTTTTCATAATAGCTGCTGTATTCACCATAGTGGCAATATTCTTTGCCAACCAGCTATTCCCGTCCCAGGCATCTATTCTTACCATCGCACTGATAACAATAATTTTTGTTCCCTTCTTCCAGAAGCTGTTCGAGATAGAGGAAGGCAAAGAATGCTCAGCAGCTGAGAAAAAGAGATTTGATAATCTTTTTGTACGACACAAAAAAATAATATTCGTCTTTTCTGCCTTTTTTCTGGGAATAATAATAGCAATGAGCTTTGTATTCATCTTCTTTCCGTCAGAGCAGGTATTTTCTTTGCAGTCTGACACACTTAGAAGCTTCTCAGCAGCTGCCACGTTCGAAGGCGACTTTTCCAGGTTCTTCCTTAACAACACCCAGGTTATGATACTCATGTTCATACTCTCTGCAATGTTCGGGGCAGGAGCAATATTCGTGCTTGCCTGGAACGCCTCTGTAATTGCTGTATACATAGGCCTGATAATAAAATCGCTGATAAGCAGCGGAATAGACGCAGGCGTTGCATACCTGTACGGCGTGCCTGTCGGTCTCGGAACAATAGCACTGCACGGCATACCTGAAATAGCAGCCTACTTTGTGGCCGGCCTTGCAGGCGGCCTGCTCTCTGTTGGCATGATACGTGAAAACGTAATGGGCAAGGAATTCAGGATGATATTCAAGGATTCGTTAATTCTTTTGGTCTTTGCAGAGATCCTGATTATCGGAGCAGCCATGATAGAAGCGATGTTCTGATTACGACAGATCTCATTACTATTCAATTACGAGAATCTTATCATTCCCCTATAAAGTATTTTTAAGAAGTTTTCTTGGATTCTATTTCCCATGAAGCATCGTGAAATACTTGTTAGAATTCCTAGTCTAACAGCCCGGGCACTTTACTACTTTGAAGAGCAAGGATACATACGCCCAAAACACATAAAGCAAGGTTTGAGAAGGCTTCGGGACTACAGTGAAAGAGATGTTGAACTTGCAGAATTAATTCACGGGAACATAAATAAAGGTATGACCCCGAAAGAGGCATATAGATCAGCATTAAGTTATCTGGGATAACCAGACTGATTATGATTTTTTCCCAATCGGATCTAACTTAGCTAGCTGGATATAACTATATTTCGGCAGTAAATGGAATACAACCGTTTTTTATATTTTACCTATATTTCTAATTATGGTTGAAGTACTAGTTGCTTTTGATGACGAATGTGCAGATGTGGTAACTTCCAGAAGATATTTTGACATGCTGGATAAATATGATGCGCTTGGTATTGGTCATTCAGACGGCACATCTAGCATGTTCTTGGCAGATAAAAAAGATTTAACATGTTTAAAACGAGGCCTAGGGGATATAAAAATCCTTGATGTTTACAAATAATAATCCTTTACCTAATCCGTACCCTGATTTTCTTTTTTACAATTATCTTTTTCTTGCGCCTGAAAAGGGTTTTCATAAGTTCCTTTGCTCTTGAGACGCTTATGTCTCTCTCTTTAACAAGCCTTTTCGAGAGTTTTTCTACTGCCGTGCCCTTGGCGCCTGCAATTACTGCGATGTTGCATGCATGAAGCTCCATATGCCCCTTTTGAATGCCCTCTGTTGCCAGTGCCCTAAGCGCAGCAAAGTTTTGTGCAAGCCCGACACTCGCAATTATAGCAGCAAGCTCCTGTGCGTTTTTAACACCCAGTATTTTCAGGGAAATATTGGCAACAGGATGAGTTTTTGTTACACCACCCACGATACCAATGGCCATTGGTATTTCTATGCTTCCTATTAAATTTCCGTGCCAGTCTTTTTTGTATTTGGTCAGGCATTTGTAACCGCCATTAGAAGCATAGGCATGCGCACCTGCCTCTACTGCCCTAAAGTCGTTGCCCGTCGCAATTAAAACAGCATCAATACCGTTCATTATCCCCTTGTTGTGCGTGGTGCATCTGTGCGCATCTGCCTCTGCAAAGGCGTACGCTTTTAAGACACCATCAACAGTCTCTTCGCCTATTATGTCCTTGCTCCAGACAGCCCTTGCCCAGGCCATCCTCTTTGTTGCAAGGTTGGACACGATTCTGAGCCCAATTTTTCCGCCTGTAATGCCAACAAGAAAAGGCGAAACAAATTCGCACATTGTATTTATTATGTTTGCACCCATTGCATCCCTTACATCAACTATTAAGTGCACGATGAGCATTTTTCCGTTCTTAGTTTTTAGTATCCTGGCATCAACATCCTTTACACCGCCGCCAAGATTTACTATCGTCGAGTCGAGACTGTTAGCCATCTCCTTTATTCTGGATTTGTTCTTTAGCACGAGCTTTCTCGCCTTCTTAAGGTTCTTTATTCCTGTCAGCTGTATCTGGCCTATCATCAGCGGCTCGTCACTGCCTGCAACGAATCCACCAGTAGGCCTTGCAAGCTTTGCAGCATGCGAAGCAGCAGCAATCACGCTCGGCTCCTCCAGGGCCATAGGCACCATGTAATCCCTGCCGTTTATAAGAAAGTTAAGACCTAGGCCAAGCGGCAGGTGCGTTGTGCCGACAACATTCTCAACCATCCTGTCAGCTGTTTTCAGAGAAAGTGCAGCACCCTTTAACAATCTCAGATCCTTTTCACTGAGCTTTGCAAACCTCTTTACTATCCTGTGCCTCTTGTTTATATCAAGCTTGTAAAATCCAGCTACAGCTGAGCCATTCTTCATAGAATTCACGATACCTATTTCACTTGACTGTATTTAATTTTTTCTAGTCATGAAAATTTGTCAAATGTTTAAATACTTTAATCAGCAGCTAACTTTTCTATTGTTATAGATTTTTCTTCTAGGAACTTCTTCCCGACATTGCCCTTGTTTTTTACAACGTCATCAAGCCTCAGAAAGAACCAGCCCCTTCTCGAAACTTTGCAGCCGATGTATGCCTTAGCGCCGGCCTTGGTTTTCCATTCCCTGAGTTCATCCAGCTGCTCAGCCGGCACAGTGAATCCGGATTTCCTGGACTTGCATTCTATTACGATAAGCCTGCCTACCTTTGCAGCTATTATGTCCGGCGACGCAAGCCCGATTCTTCCGGATCTAGGAGTCCTCACAACCATGAAACCAAGGCCTGATAGCTTATGTACGAGTTCGCGCTCACCGCGGTAGCCCTTCATATACTTGAACATGCCTATGCACTCTCTATACCTGTATTAAAAACTTTTAATATAATAATAACAATTAAGGCATAGATCATTATGAAGTTCAATGCCCTTGTTAAAGACGTGATGACAAAGAAAATCAGGAGCATAGGTGTGTCAGACCCTATAAAAAAAGCAGCAATGATGATGAAAAAGTACAAAATAGGCTCCGTTCTTGTTATGTCCGGAGGCAGAGTCGTCGGCATACTAAGTACGCGTGATATCGTATACAAGCATATAGCATCAGGCAAGGGCAAAAAAGCAAAGGATGTAATGAGCAAGAGCCTGATAAAGATATCGCCTAAAAAAACAATAGAGCATGCAGCACGGCTTATGGTATCAAAGAGAATAGAGAAACTGCCTGTTTTTGATAAAGACCGGCTTGTTGGAATAATAACCAATAATGACATATTGAGGGTCGAGCCTGCCCTGTTCAACATACTACTGGAGAGGATGAAGATGGGAGCACTGAGAATGCGTGAAGAAACCGGCTTTTCAGGATGCGAGGTATGCGGAAACTACAGTGACGATGTCAAGGAGGTAGACGGTGTCTACAAGTGCGAAGAGTGCAGGGACTAATTAACAAACTTTTTATTCTAACCAGACAAAAAATTAATATGCGTATAACAGAAGAGATATTCTCCGAGAACATCCGGTTATCTACGCCTGACCCGTTTTTACTGTCGCTTAAGATAAAGGAAATAGCAAGTAATTTTGGCGAGCCTGTTGAAAAGAAGAACATCTATGAAACAGACGGACCAAGAAAGAGGATAGAGCTTTCATTTGAATTAAAGAAGAAGATAGACAAATTTACCAGATCAGTGATAATCTTTGACCTGAACGGAGAAAGCACCACAAACGGTTTCTTGGATATAAGGTTCAAGGGCATCTTACAGACAGCAATGAAGAAAACCGGGCCTGTAACAAGAACCTTCAATGATTTTTATCTCTCTGATATCCTTCCTTTGCTGAAAAAGGAATTCGTTAACCTGAAGGCTACTGGAAAAGAGCTTGAAAAGAAAATAGGCCAGCTGAAAACCATTTAAACCCATGCCTACTATTAATACTGTCCCATCAGCCCTCAGTCGTTAGAACAGGACTTCGGTCCAGTTGATGAAAAACGATGTTACTGGTGGGACAATTTTTATATTCGATTTGTATGGCAGACAGATTAGCAAAGTTAAGAGAAAAAGCCAGAGGCTACTACACTGCTGATGATTATAATTATCATGTTCTTCTGGTTGTAAAGTATGCAAAGCTTCTTGCTGAAAGAACCAGCGCAGACCAAGAGGTTGTTGAACTAGCTGCTCTGCTTCACGACATAGCTGTAAAGGATAACGACGAAAAACACGAAACAGTAGGAGCAGAAAGAGCAGCCAAGCTTCTGAAGGAATTGAATTATTCCGACGAAAACATAGAGAAAGTAAAGAAGTGCATACTAACCCACAGAACAAGTGGAGAACCGAAAACAAAAGAAGCAGAGATAGTCCGCAACGCAGATGCAATGGCGCACATAACTGCACTGCCGTTTCTGGTAAAAATAGGGCTTGAAAGAGAAAAGGATTTTGAAAAAGCCTTGCAATGGGTCAAGAAAAAGATAGAAAAGGCAGACAAGAAGCTTACGATGCCAGAGACAAGGGAAATTATAAAAGAGAAGTACGAAGATGCCAAGCTATTAGTTGATATTGATGCTAATACAGGCCAAGATTAAGAAGGATACTGAAGGGCTTCAGAAGCAACAAAAAGCCTATTTTCCCGGGCATGACAAGCCTTAAAAACCTTTCTATTATTATATTCCAAGACAGAATAGGTTTTGATTATCAATAATGTTCATTCGGTGAATTGATGGAAAAAATAAGTTTTATCTGTACCGCATTTAGTTAAGCCTGGTTCTGTCTATATACGAAAAAAGGTGATTAGTATGTCTAAACTAGCTCAGAATTTTGCTAAGTATCTGATATATCTGAAGTTCGAGGCAAGCGGCGTTGTGGAAAAGCCGGACGTCATAGGAGCCATATTCGGTCAGACCGAAGGCCTCTTAGGCCAGGATCTTGATCTAAGGGAGCTGCAGAAAACCGGCAGAATCGGAAGAATAGAGGTAAGCATAAAGACAGAAACCGGGAAAAGCAGCGGAGAGATAGAAATACCGTCTTCCCTGGATTCTTCAGAATCGTCTCTTATAGCCGCATCCCTTGAAACAATAGATAAGGTTGGCCCGTGCGATGCCAAGATACAGATAATTAAAATAAAGGACGTAAGGTCGCAAAAAAGAAGGTACGTTGTTGACCGTGCAAAAGAGATTATGAGGGACATGATAGAGAACGGCGTGCCTGACAGCCAGAAGCTATCAGAATCCATAAAAGAAGCAGTAAGAACCCACGAAGTCCTTAGCTATCAGGGACTGAGTTGCGGACCTGACCTGGAAGAATCAGACGAAATAATAGTAGTTGAAGGAAGGGCAGATGTTATAAACCTACTTAAGAACGGAATAAGAAACGTCATAGCAATAGAAGGCAGCAAGATACCTGACACCATAGTGGCGCTCTCAAAAGAGCGAATAATAACTGCCTTCCTTGACGGTGACCGCGGTGGTGACTTGGATCTCAAGAAGCTGCTGTCAGTGGCAGATATAGATTTTATTGCCAGGGCAGAGAGCGGAAAGGAGGTAGAAGAGCTTACAAAGAAGCAGATATTCAAAGCGCTGAGAGAAAAGGTGCCTGTTGACCAGGTTGTTGTTAAAAAAATGCAAGAAGGCAGAGAGGTCAAGAAAGACGAGGTGCCTGAAGACAGGAGGCGGCTGGCTTCGCTGATGGAGGACATAATCGGGTCAAGAGCAGCCTACATGATAGACAAGGATTATAAGATCCTGAGCAAGGTTCCGCTAAGCGAGCTGGCAGAGATGATAACCAAAGACGTCCATACAATCGTGTTCGACGGTAAGATAAACCAGAGCATTGTTGATCTTGCACTTCAGAAGAAGGTTGCATGCCTGGTAGGAACTGATTACAAGGAAAGGGTTAAATCAGGACCAGTAAAGATCCTGACAATGAAAGATTTAAAATGAACGAGATAAAGAAAAGGCTGGGGAAAATAAGGCATCTGAAAAAAAAGTTGGACGGGATCCTGATTTTTTCCAAGGACCCGAATTTTTTCTATTTTACAAACTCTTCAAGCGGCATACTGTTCTACGACTTCTCTAAGCCTGTTATAATGCAGAGCAAAATAGATGAAAAACCAAAAGGCTTCAGAAGAATAGTAATAAAGAACAAGGAATTTATAGAAAAACTGCCGAAGGACGGCGTTATAGGAATTAACGAAAAAAACCTCCCTGTATCTATTTTCAGGCTGATCAGAAAAAGAGCAAGCACAAGAGACATAACAAAGGAGCTTGAGCAGGTCCGGTCGATTAAAACAGACTATGAAGTGAACTGTATAAAAAAGGCATGTAAAATTTCAAAAGACATATTTTTCGAAATAGATAGCAGATCAACAGAGCTCAGGCTTAAGCAGAAATTACTATCAGCTATCCATGACCATGGTGTTGAACCCTCTTTCGACCCCATAGTAGCAAGCGGAAGCAACACAAGGAATCCCCATCACGTGCCAACCAAAAAGAAGATCAAAAAACCGCTGCTAATCGATTTCGGAGTAAAATACAAAGGCTATTGCTCAGACGTAACAAGAACCATTGGCCATAGCAAAGAGAGGCATCTTAAAAAAATACTGGAAGAGGTATATCCAAGAATAAAGCCCGGTGTAAAAGCAGGCGACATTGACCTTTTTGTCAGGAAAAAGCTGGGCAGGGATAAGAAATTCTTTACACATTCACTCGGGCACGGAATCGGCATAGAGATTCATGAGAAGCCATCACTTTCAAAGGACAGCAAAGACATACTTAAGGAAAACATGGTCTTCACAATCGAGCCAGGCATCTATAAGAGAGACGGAATAAGAATAGAAAATGACTTCGTGCTAAAGAAAAATTCTTTAAAGAACCTGACAGATTTCTAGTCATCAAGCATAACAGGCTTCTGGGAATCAGCATCTTTTTTGAGGTAGACTATGTCACCGCATTTATTGCACCGCAGCTCGATAAACCTGCTCGTCTCTATGTTAATCTTCATTTTCTCTCCACAACAATCTGGTACATCCATACTGCTACCACTAACGTCTATTCTAACAGTAGAACAAATTTAAATTACTAGACCCCATCATTATTTAAATATCTACATCCCCACAGAAATTCCCACAAAATAGGATATAAGGTTTAGCTTTTCACATCATCGCTCAATGCTCAGTTTTTGGTTTATTTCTTCTTCTTTCTCTTCTTTGCCATTTTCAATTCACCAATCATAATTATCATTAAGTTATATATAAAGTTTTCTAAAAAATTAGAAACAATTTCTAAAGAACTATTACCAATCAAAAACAGCATTTGCCATTCTCAATTATAATTTTTTCTTTTTTGCCGGATACCGCAGAGAGATTTATCCCCTTGTTGCTTATGAAATCCCAGTGCAGGCATGAGCGGCTTCTCCCGTTCGGGAACCTGTAGTTCTCCCCTATTGCCACATGTATTGTCCCGCCTATCTTTTCGTCTGACAGCAGATAACCGATTATTTTGTCTATTACAGGATTCATGCCAATGCCAAGCTCAGCAACATTTATCGTCCTTACTTTTTTGTACAGCTTCCTGTCAACAGCCATGGAATTTTTAAGAGTCGTCTTCAGCGCCCTTTCATTTTTTTCAGCCCTGGTCTTTTTCAGGTTAAGCCTTCCTTTTTCAAACACAAGCCTTATGTTTTCTATCATCTTGCCTGTATAGACATCAGTTCTTTTTGGCGATACAAGAACACCCTCGCCGTACGTCTCTACAGGCGCAAGGAAAAGCTCTCCGCACGGAAGATTGCTGTGAAGATCACCATTCTTTATGTCAGCATTGCTTATGAAGCCGTCATCAACAAGCGGCCGCCTGTTCTTTACACGGAGTTTAAGATCTGTTCCGTATTCATCATAGGCACGTACGTACTCAGCGTTTACAAGATTCTTGTATAGGAAGCCTGCCTTTTTCATAAGGTCCTTGTAGCTTATCAGCATGCCGTTGAGAATAAATTTTTCCAGCAGAGCGAATTTTATGTTAAGCTTGCCTGCCATTTCTTTTGTTGGGTAACCAACAACGCACGTCTTTATTTTGTATTTTTCTATCTTCTTTTGTATTGGTTCATTTGCCTGTTGCGAGGCAGCTATTTTCTTAGGCGGGAATTTCTCAGCAATCCTAGGATCTTTTAGTTTCTCTATACCAACGTAGTTGTTTAGAGCTTCCATGAGCTTCATGGAAAGCTTTGAAGTCCTTTTGATGTAAGGCATCGGAATCTCAGAATAAACCCGCTTTGCAAGCTCGTCAGAACCCATGCCTGTCATCACATCGTTTCCCTGCTTCATTGCAGTTATTGCCATCTCCTCTATCAGTTCCTGTTCATGCGAGCCTCCCCTTAGAAAAAGGGACTCGCCCTTTTTCATGTTCATGCCCCATATGACACGCCTTGCTATCTTCTTTTTCATACTGCCTAACATACTCTTTTAATTGTTGCCATGGAATATAAGATTATGCATGAAAAGGACCCGGGAAAATTCTCCCATATCTTCCGTTCTTATGATATACGAGGCATTTACAAAAAGGATATTGACGAAGGCATAACGGAGAGAATAGGCAGTTGTCTTGTAGGCAGTGCTAAAAATATTGTCGTTGCAATGGACATGCGGTTGTCTAGCAAAGGCTTGAAAAATGCCTTTGCCACTGGCGTGACAGCGGCAGGCAGCGACATTATCGACCTTGGTCTAGTACCAATGGGAGCTGCAATGTTCTACGCAATTCAGCATTACAAGACACTTGCTTACATAACTGCTTCACACCTGCCAAAGGGGTGGAATGGCGTAAAGTTCTTTCATCCAAACGGAGAGGGCTTTGTTGAAGAGGAGAACTTCAGAATCAGGGGCGATTTCTTAAAAGGAGATATCAAATCAGGCAAGGCAGTAGGCAATATCTCTAATCTAGAAAGTAGTCAGGTCATCGAAGAGTATAAGAACCACCTTCTCAGCATTCACGCAGATAAAAAACTAAAAGTGGTCTTAGATTGCGGCAATGGCATGGCAGCTTTGTTTGTCAAGGATTTGTTTGAGAGAGCAGGATTTTCTGTTGTTCCTATTTTTGATGAACTAGACGGGACCTTTCCAAACAGGAGCCCAGAACCAGAGGAAGACCCGCTGACAGTGCTGAAGAAGGAGGCAGAAAAGGCAGATTTAGGTATTGCCTATGATGGCGATGCAGATAGAATGGTTCTTATTGATGACAAGGGCAGAAAGCTTACGCCAGAGCAGGTGTCTTTTCTGATACTTTCAGAGCTGTTAAAAAAAGAGCAAGGCCCTATAATCGCTAATGTAGAGTGCTCGCGCGTACTGGATGCTATAGCAAAGCAGTTCGGCAGAGAGGTTCTACGCGTAAGAGTCGGCCACCCATATATTGTAAGCGAGGCGCACAAAAATAAAGCATGCTTTGGTGTGGAATCCTCAGGCCATTACATAATACCATCCCTGGTTCCGTATGACGATTCCATGGCAGTCAGCTTATACGCAGCAGTTGTTTTATCCGGTAAAGACGAGAAACTCTCAGAAATAGTCGACAAAATAAAGGCATATCCGTTTGACAGGATTAATTTCAAATGCCCTGATAACAAGAAATTCTCTGTTATTGATAAAATAAAGGAAGAATTCCTGAAAGAATACAAAAACATAAACACAATAGACGGTATAAGGATAGATTTTGACAATGGCTGGATATTGCTCCGCGCATCGAACACCGAACCAAAGATACGGCTTACAGTAGAAGCTGACGATGAAAAAGGATTCGAGGAATTGAAAGATAAGTTCTCAAAGATTTTGGAAGAAGGGATTGTAAACAGTGAATAACCATGAGAATTGAATTCGAGATACCAGATAAAATTAGGAAATTTGCAAGAAAAGAAGGAATAAGATTAAGGATATAAAAAGTAGAATCACGTACGTACTTTTTGAGGATTTACTTGATAAAAATTATAAAACAATTAAGTGTAAAAAATTTGAATTGCGGTAAATGGTATACATAAGACACAAAAAAATAAAGTATTCATCAGACCCAAGGAAATAAGTAAAAAGAAGCCCTTTAGATCTTCTTCAATATCCAAGAAACCGCCGAAATTGAAATACTCTCTATATTATCTAATTTTTAAGTAGACTGAGCATTATTCATGAAACCTCTTGCCTCTTCCAGCGATTCAAAAGAGCCTATATCAAACCAGTAGTTGCTGAAAACAAAGCCAAAGACATCCTTTTTCTTAACCAACCACTGCAGGAAGAAGCCTGGGGCGTCTTTTGAATTACCGCTTTTGAGATATTCTGGAAATAGCTCTATTGTATTTTTCGGGAATACGTAACAGCAGATGCTTGCCAGAGTAGATTTTGGTTCCTTCGGCTTTTCCACGAAATCAACTATCTTTTTGTTATCATCCATTCCAACTATTCCATATATTTTTGCTTTTTCAAGATCCTTGACATCGAATAATGCGATTACCGGAGCTTCCCTTCCTCTGTAGAAATCCAGAAAATCAGAAACCTCAAAACCAAGTATATTATCACCAGCTACTATAAGGCAGTCATCGTCTATTTTTTCCCTCTCAAGAACAAAAGTAATCCCTCCTATTGCCCCCAGCTTCTCTTCCTCGCTGCGCGTCTCTTCTATAACCACCCTTACCTTCTTGAACTTGTATTTATCAAGCCATTTTCTAAATGCCTGGTCAAATTTTGCATTGGTAGAAACAAAGATTTCTTCTATTTCATCCATTCCTTCCAGTTTTTCTATTACGTAGTTTATTATCGGCTTTCCGCCGATATCAAGCAACGGCTTTGCCTTGTTCAGTGTCAGCGGCCAGAGCCTTTTGGCAAACCCGCCTGCCAATACTATGGCCTTCATAACTAATGATTTGTTTTTCCTGCTTTTATATTTTCTCTATTTTCTCTGCTATTATTTCTAATTCGTTTTCGTAGATGGAAACCCTGCCCTCTATTCTTATTTTATCATTGTTCTTTAATTCATAGGCATTGTTTTTCCCTGCGTCTTTACTGAAAATCACTACTTTTATCTCACCATTGTCTGACAGTGTCAGAAAAACATTACCATTTACCGTGGAAAGAGAGCTAACCGTGCCCTCTGTCATGATTAGTTGCCCGCTCATACCCTCGTTTATCTCCCCTATTCTTACGGACAAGGGCTCTATTAACTGGACAATGACAAATAAGCTTAGTACGCCTATAACAGCAATCGCAAAAGACAGCTTCATAAGCTGTGAATCAGATATCATTTACCCAACTCAAAAATCCTCAGATTTTCGTATACCGGCCCTCTTGGAGTCAGCGTCGATTTTTTCAGGATTATTCTGTCTACAAGCATGGAGCCAAATGCCTCTTTTTCATACCTCTTTATTATCCTGGCTATTGTTTCCTTGTTGCGCGGCGAACGTATTCGTACAACAGTCAGGTGCGGAGCAGACTCAGGTTTTCCGATACCCTTCAAAGCATCAGCAACTGCCTTGTGTAGGTTAAGGAAATTATCAGAAACAGCGTCAATCCAGACAACCCTTATGTAGGATAAACTAGGAAACGCACCCATTCCATTAAGCAAAACAGTAAACGAAGAAGTATTATTAGCAACAGCAGATAACTTCTCCCCTGCTTCTTCTACCTGCTCTTCATTGATATCGCCTAAAAACTTCAGCGTAAAGTGTAAATTCTTTAGTTCTACTAATTTGGCGTCGAAATTAGAAAACTGCCTCTGAGCCTCCTGTATTTTCGCTTTTATTTCTTCAGGCACATCAACAGCAACAAAACACCTCATAGAAACTATGAAAATGCGAAACAATTTAAGTCTATTTGGGAAGTTGTGCAAGAAACAGCAGAAGCATAGCTATAAAGCAGTCTAGAAAGCCTATAACTATCTTTAAGACCTTTTATAGGACTCTATTTCCTGTAGGATTATGTACGACGTAATGGCATACGTACTTGCCGGAGGACCTGGGGAGCGACTCGGGCCTCTGACAATAAAAAGGACAAAACCAGCTGTTCCCTTTGCTGGTAAATATAGAATCATAGATTTTGTACTAAGCAATATCCAGAATTCTAAGGAAAAATCAAACCTACCATTGGCAATCAAGCCTGTTGTTATTATACAAGCAAAGAAGGAATCTCTATCATATCACCTTCAGGATGGATGGAGTCATTTGGTATATACAAGATCACCTGAAGAGGAATGGTATAGAGGTTCAGCAGACGCAGTAAGGCAGAATACACAACGCATGGGCGACGCTGATTATGTTATGATACTGTGTGCAGACCATATCTATAAGATGGATTACAGCAGAATGCTCGACTTCCATAGAAGAAAAAAAGCAGATGTAACAATATCAGCAATAGAGATCCCAAAGGAAGACGCATCGAGATTTGGGTGCCTTGAGATAGATAGCAACAACGAAGTAACACACTTTGAAGAGAAACCAGATACACCGCCTGAGTCTGGCAGTATACTAGGTTCAATGGGTGTATATATCTTCAATGCCAATGTACTGAACGATGCCTTTGAAAGAGGAGGTGATGACTTTGGTAAAGATATAATACGAAACAATCTTAATAGATACAGTACATACGGCTATGATTATACAAAAGAAAACATTATAGAAGACTATGTTTATTTACTAAATGAAGACGGTATACGAAAAAAGATACGCAAGGAACGTATAAAAGATTCTGAATATTGGAAAGATATAGGTACAGTAGATGCTTTTTTTGAAGCCAACATGGACCTGGTTAAGGATGAACCGCTTTTTGATGTCTATGGGGAATTATGGCCAATACATACATTCAATATACCAAATCCACCTGCTAAGGTCTTAGACGGTAATGTGGATCACTCGCATCTTTCAGATGGTTCTATAGTGAGCGGAAAGAATTCTACAGTCTCATATTCAATTATCTCCCCAGATGTATGTATAGAGAATTCAGAAATAGTCGAATCCATACTGTTTACCGGTGTTCAGGTTGGAAAGAATGCCAGATTAAGAAGAACCATAGTAGACAAATACGTTACAATACCTGCAGGCACAGAAATAGGTTATGATATGGACTACGATAAAAGCAGGGGGCTCCATGTGGAGAATTCAGGCATTGTAGTTGTGCCGAAAGACTTCGTATTTCCAGAGAGCTAAATCAAATATCTTATCATAAGGCTATGTGAGACCTCTTGATTACGGCCTTTATTCAGTATAAATCCATCAAATTCTTCGTATTTTGGCTTGTTTTGCCAGAGATAAACTTTATATAGCCAGCTGGCTAATTTATTCTATGTGAGGCTATATGGGCAGGAAAAAGGGCTTTGATAAGAAGAAAATCACAGCTATTATTAGTGTCTTAGCTAACCATCCAGATGGAATCTGGCTCAGAAGAATAGCTGAGGAAACAGGAATCCACCACTCTACTGTTGCCAAGTATATAGATACGCTACTGAAGCCCTTGGTAGAAGATGTTAGCCTAGGAGGAACAGGCAAACCGCTTCTAAGGGTAATAAAGCTAAAGCCATTTGTTATTGAGAGGCTTCAGCAAGGCGATAGCCTTGATAAGATACTAAGGCTGCTTAAATTAATGAACCACTACGGGTAGTGGCAGTACTCATAGCCGTATTTTCCAGTCTTTAAAGACCAGATGATATCTTTTAAAGGCTGAAAAGGACATATATCGATTATCAGTCTTTTTTAGAATTGATTTCGATTTATTTTTTCTTAGTTAAACCACTCTCAAGCCTCACAAATAAGCTCAAAAAGCTCACAAAATGTGAGACATGAATGAACTTCATATGAAGTTCATATTGACCTTCATGAACATTCCGTGAAGGTCTGTGAAGGTCCGTGAACATTCTATGAACATACCATGAAGTTATTTGAACAAATTATTACAAATATACAGACCCAATTATTATAACACTCAAAACTCACATTTAGACTCTTACTACAACTAAAATAGATAGTAAAACACTCACTTTAGGCTTTTGGGGCTTCATCCTAGCTTCATATACCCTTCATGAACTTCATATTAGTTTTAACAACTTCATATGAATTCATGGTGAACTTCATATGAAATATGAAGGTTTTCGTGAAGTTGTTCGTGAAGTTGCTCTTATTTCTCGTGAAGTTAGATGAACATCCGTGAAGTTGAATATCAAAATCTTTATATTCAGCAGTATTGATAATAAGTAACATGGAAGAAAATGATCAAAAAACGCAAAATTCTGCTGATGATGAAACTCCAACAGGAAAAACCCACCCTTCGAAAATGACCCCCCAGCCAGCTGACAGCCCTTCTGAGCCTGACAAGCAGATAAGGCAAGAACCACCATCTGAAGCTAGGGTAAAACCAACAGAAAAGCCAGAAAAGACGACAAAGGAGTTTTTTCAGGCATTCGGGTGCTCAGAAAACCCTTTTACATTAAGCATAGAACCCTCTATTTTTGTTGGTTATGAAGAGGAAAAAACAGGAATTATAAGGGCTATAGAAGAAAGGCATAAACTGAGCCTGGTTCTTGGCCCAACAGGCTCTGGAAAGACAAGCCTTCTAAGATGGCTTGCTTTTAAACTGCAAGACAGCTATGACATCATTTATATAGGAAAGCCGCCAGCCAATTCAGCAGAATTTATTGATATTTTTAATGAGCATTTTAAGCCAAACTTTTTAATGAGAATTCTGAGGCTGTTTATCCCTCACATAAGAAACCTGAACTCAATACCAGGCTTTTTAAATAAGAAGCTTAGTCAGAAGAGACTGATAATCCTCCTAGATGAGGCCCATGAGTCAGAGAAGAGCGTGCTGGAATGGCTCAGGGTCCTTAGCGACCAGGTTGATAATCTATTCATAGTGCTGTCTGCGCTGCCTATATTTGAGGAGAACCTGAGCGAGTTGGAGACACTCAGAAAGAGAATAATGGCCAGAATAGAGCTTTTATCCCTAACAAAAGAAGAAACCGGCGAGATGATAAAAAAAAGGATTGAAAAGGTCGGCGGCTCTTTTCCAGGCCCGTTTGACGAAGCTACCATAAACCTTATTTATGAGAGAACAGGAGGCTTCCCGAGGGAGGTCATAAGGCTCTGCAATGAGCTCATGAACAAGGCAATAGCAGAAGGAGCGGACAAAATAAGTACTGAGCTGTTTGATGAGAAAAAGGAAAAAGCACCATCCCTTAGGCTTCTGGAGAAAATGACACCGCTGAAGAGGAAGATATCAGAACTGCTTATCAAGCCTATGACACCTGGGCAGCTTGCTGATTCACTGAACCTAGAGAAATACAAAACACGGCAGCATGCAGTTAGGTCAGTAAACAACGTACTGAAGGAGATGATGAACGAGGAGCTTGTTGAAAGGAGAAAAACAGAGAAGACCTTTGTTTATCAGCTCTCGCCGAGAATCAGGACCCTTGTTGTAAAGGCCTGATATCCCTAACATAAGAAATCGTGATGCTCCTGTAATGTTAAATGCCTGGAAAAACCGGTTTTAAAATAAAAACCAAGATAAAGAATCTATTTAAATTTTGGGTTGAATTATAATAAGTGATTTGATGATTCAAAACAGGGGAAAGGAAGTTCTTGGAAAGGTTGTTGTTTCTGAAGAGACTGGCAGGAAGTTCGGTGTTGTCGGCGATATAAACTTCGCTGCTGAGACAGGCGAGCTGATAAGCGTTGTTCTGGTAGAGCCAACAAAGCACAGCTCTGACCTGAACCTTGAGAGAGACGGAAACAACAGGCTCCTTGTACCGTTTTCTTCAGTAAGGAGCATAGGAGACTTCGTAATAGTTTCTGAGAAGGAGATTGTTTGATTTTTTCTTTAAAACCTGTTATCTATCCCTAACATAAGAAATGGTTACTTATCTTCCAGTCCTTTTTCTGTTACGATGAATACTGCCTCGCCCTCTGGCAGTGACGGCGAGTCGATAAGCCTGCATATCCTTGTGTTCGCCTTGCTTTTTCTCAGGTAGAGACGGAACGTGGAAGCATGCCCTAGGACGTGCCCACCTATTGCAGTTGTCGGGTCTCCGAAAAGAATGTCAGGCCTTGACATTACCTGGTTTGTTACGTAAACTGCAATGTTGTTAACATCAGCTATTTTCTGCAGCGCATGCAAATGCCTGTTCAGCTTCTGCTGCCTTGGAGCAAGCTCACCCCGGCCGGTATAATCTGATCTGAAATGCGACATAAGCGAGTCGATAATAATAAGCCTGATGTTCTTTTCCTTTATTATGTCTTTTGCCTTGTCCACAAGAACAATCTGATGATCTGAGTTGAACGCCTTTGCAATGTAAATATTCTTCAGAACCTTTTTCGAATCCAGTCCAGATGCCTCTGCTACCTGCGCAATCCTTTCAGGCCTGAACGTGCTCTCGGTATCGATAAAAATACAACGGCCATTCAGACCGCCTTTCTCTTTTGGCATCTGCACATTAACTGCCAGCTGGAAACCCAGCTGGGTTTTTCCAGAACCAAATGCACCAAAACCCTCTGTTATTGCCTTTGTTTCAACACCACCACCAAGCAATGCATCTAACGACTTGCTGCCAGTGGTTATCTTTCCGATCTCCTTCCTCTTCTCCAGGACATCCTCTGCTGTCTTGAAACCCATGTCTAGTTTCGAACGTGCAGCTGCTATTATCTTCTCTGCAGTTGCATCGCCTATTTCACAGACACTTGCTAGCTCGCCGGAAGAAGCAGCAGCAATGCTCATCAGGTCTTCATAGCCTGCTTCCTTTAGTTTCTGTGCACCCTTTGGCCCAATTCCAGGAAGGTCTTCTACGCTTATATCATTATCTGCCTTTTCGCCCATATCAATCACTGCCTCTCCAGCAAGAATCCTATCTCCTCTTTAACATCAACATTTTTAATATTATTGGCTACAAATTCCAGCCTGTCAAAATATTCATTCCTCCTTACCCTGCCCTCGAAGATGAATTCTTTCCCCAGCTCAATCCTATCCAGCACTGACATACCCCTCTCGTCAAAAATTTTCTTCACCTCTTCTTTAGGCATCCTAAATATTTTTTCTGCGCTCTCACCGAACATAACAACCCTTATGTTGTCAGAACCATCGTCTATTATCCCGCTCAGCACAGGAGTATAATCCGGCTTAACTTTTCCGTGCTCGCTGCAGACAAAGTCCTTTAGTTTGGAATTGCACCTGGGGCAGGTATAATAGAAAATATTCCCTTCAAAAACCTGAAGTAAAGCAGCCCGTACAGCTGCTGATGAATTCATTTTTAATTCAGCTATCTTCTTTTTGTCATACCGCCTTTCCTTTATCAGCTTCTCTATAGAAGGAAAAGCCTCATTGCTCCTTGTTACAGCTCCGAATCTGCCAATCCTTAATTCAGGCCTTCCTGTATTATCCTCCTTTGCAAAACCATCTATCCTGACAACCTCTCCCAAAGGAATATCACTCATCTTATCTATCTCATCGTCCCACAATGATAGTCTTATCGAGCCTGTTTCATCTGCTATTAAAAAGTTTGCAACCCTTCCCTTGGATCCTTTTCTTGAGAACTCACGTATACCGCCTATATTTACAATCCTACCAAGGATGCTTACGTTCCTCATCCCAGGTATTATGTTCTCTATCTTAAGTTTTCTTTTAGTAAGAGAGATTCCAAGCTCCTTTGCAACAATATGAGCAGCACCCTCGTCTGAGACCATGCCTGAGAATTCGTTTCTCTTCTCATCTATCAGCTCTTTTATCTCTTCTTCCGAAAGGCCTGAATCATCAGCAATTTTTTTAATGATCTCATCCATGCTAATAATATTCGGGAAAAAGGTTTAAAGGGAGAGAGAGAGCACAAGACAACTTGAGAAATTGTTAAGCTGTCTTTCTGGCCATTTTTATATCCCTTTTCAGCACAGTTCTCCTTCCACTGTGCTCAGAAATCTTCTTCGCCTCTGCAGCAATAAGCTTTGCCCTGCTCTCAAGAACCTTTGACAGCTCGTTAGCTGCTTTATTGGAAACCCTTTTTGCTCCAGCTGTCTTAAATAGCCGCCTTATCGGCTGCAGGGTCAGCTCCATAACATTATTTTTATCAGAAATCTTAAATAATCGTAAGGCATCTACAAAAACTAAAAGTATCTGATAAAAAAGATATTCTCCGAAATATAGTTGAAACTATTTAAACAAAGAATGCCATAATAAAACTATGGCAGTAAAGGTTCTAGAAGAGCTGTTTCTTAGAAAAAAGCCTGTTAGGTTACTTATGAATATAAAACTCGGCAACACCAAGTATGTTTCTATTCTTGCCAAGGAGACAGACTGTACGTATTCTCATACTGTGAAGCTTCTCGACCTTTTTAGGGACCTGGGCCTGGTTGATTTTGAGAAAAGCGGAAGGATAAAATACATCAAGCTCACACCAGAGGGCACGGACCTTGCAAATGATTTCGAATCTGTCCTTAGAAGGTTCACAAAACTAAGAAAGAAGAAATGAGTATCATGGCAGGAGAAGACATCATCAGCGGCTGTATATCCCAGATAGAAGAGGCAGTTGGTGTAAATTGCTGTTCTACGACATCTGCAGCTTCTGGCATCGCTTCTTTCTACGATCCGAAAAGAATGATAAGGATACTAAGAATGCTGATAAAGATGGATTTCATTTCATTGATAAAATATTATCAGGCAGAGATAGATCCTCAGATGAAAAGAAAACTGCATGTGAAAAGAATCTGCAGATATTACCCAACCTGCTCTGAATACACGAAGGCAGCTATAAGCAAGTATGGCTCTTTTCTCGGCATCGCCAAAGGCGCATTCAGGCTGCTGCGCTGCAATCCGTTCAGCAAAGGCGGCTACGATCCTGTCTAAATCTTAAGATCTTCCCTTATTTCTTCTATTGACAAAGAAGGCGTGTATGTTGTTGAGAACCTGTTTTTAATGTCAGTACCATCGTATTTAAGAAAAACTCCATTAGCAATAGTATACAAACCAACCATATGGTTTATCTGGCTTCCATCCCTCACATCATATTCAAGAAACCACTTTTCTTCAATTTTTTTGACACCCTTTTCAATTATAGGATCAACAAAACCTGTTTTATAGTATTCAGAAAGAGCGTCAAAGACTTTATCGTCTAATTCGTAGACGCCAGAACGTTCTGCCTCGGCTGCATCCTCGTTCTCCCACTCATCAACAGCAATTTTCATGATAACCTACTAGAATCTCCGATAAAGATTCTTTAATCATAACTCCCACCTAATTCCCACTTTTTTAAACAAGTCCCACACCCACCCACTGTTCACCACTGAGGAATAGTAAAACTTAAATAGATGTTAATTTATATAAAATAAGGGTGTAGCAGGTATGAAAGGATACAATTCTAACGGCAGGCCTATATATGAAATTACACAGAACGGCCCATGGAACGGAGATTCTTATACAATTGACCCACCCAACGGCAATGTTCGCAGTGGATTAGACCCTTTTGATGTCTCATCCCAACTTCAGACCGAGGGTATAAAACCTATTGTATATGTCATCGGTGGCGGTAAAGCGAAAAGATTCTTTAAAAGCGAGATTTCTCACATGCCTTTGCCAGAAGGAGTATGATGTGATGCATTATGGAAAAATATAATTTCGGTTCTTACCTCAAGGATTTGACTCTTGATTTATGTCGTTGCGCAGGAGACGCCTGCAATTCAGTAGCACCAACGACTCCTGCACCTTTTTATATCCCTGATATCGGCTGTAATAGCTATTGCCTGTCTGAACAAAGGTATACAAAGCAAGAAACGCAAAAAATTCTGCCACAAGCTATGATTCATTATTAGGTGCAGACTATGGGACACAGGGTTATTGTTGAATATGCAGGTGGATCCGGGGTAAACATCCGATTTAATCTCCAACACAGGCATAATGGAGAAACTACAAACTATAATGGTCTTACACATCAATATGTTGATAGTTTCTTGAAAGCCAACAGTCCCTGTAAACTTGAGTGTAGAACCGATGAAACATGGAACCGACATTTTAGGAAAAACGTAAAATAGTCATTATGCCTTAATTCTGAATAAAATAACAGGTCTTTGGAACCTACTTTTTAGAAAATGGCTCTACTCCTATGTTTGATAGTAATTACTGTCAAATACCACAAAGAATAAAAACCGCTAGGCCTAAAGGTGTTAATACAAGGGCAAGGTTTTGCATCAAAGATGCCAAAAACAGGGCATATGGTAGAGCCACTACAACTAAAAAATGAAGAGTGTTTTTATGTTAGGAAAGGGAGATAAATCCCTAACAAAAGAAGAATTACCAAGAGAAGTTAGTTATCATGATTGCCACATGAGGTGAGAAAATGCCGAAAAAGAAGCTTTCTGATATGGTTTTTATACGAGTTGAGCCGCCTGATAACAAACTAAATATAACAACAAACGACCTTTCTGTTGCCCTGGTCCGGAGACTAGGTCTTAAAAGAAAAGAGAGCAGGGCAGACCATTCAAAGCTGCTCCTGGAGCTGCTAAAATACAGAAAAGAGAACATACCGCTGTCAATAGAGCAGATCTCCCAGATATTATCAATATCACAGAGCCAGACATACGAGGAAATAAGGAAATGGAGAACCCTGGGGCTGATGGAATTCGTTAAAATACCATCAGGAAATGATTTTATTAAGGGATATATGCTTACAGCACCTACTGTAAACCGCCTCTTAGACAGGGTAGAATCAGCAACAAAGGCATTTATGAGAAAAACACGAAGAATTGCAAAGGATTTTGACGACCTTCTTATGTTAGAGATGGCGCGCACCATGAAGCCGGAAAAAGAAGAGCAAAATGAAGCAATAAACGAAGAAAATAAGGTAGAAAAGAATGAAAATAAGCAAGAAGAGTAGCCTATTTTGCTTACTTTTAACAAAATAATTTTCTTATGTGAGAGATATAACCAAATTTTCAGATATATTATATTCTAAGAAATATCTATTGAGATTGATATGTAATTAAGAATCATTTGACAAATATATCTTCAAGCCTATATTTCTTTTGTGAGAGATAATCATGGTAGTATCTACTACAATATATATTACATCAAATATCTTTCATACTAATTATTAATAGTATAATATATTATTGATAATAAGCTTAATCAAATATATATTACAGAAGATAGGTGAACTCACACCCAAATGTGAGAGTTAAACCGGGGGCCTATATTATATAGCAGATCAGTAGACATCAATAATGCTGTTAGTTTTAACTTCTCACTCAGAATACTACGTCAGTTTAGTATTTGCACAGAAAACTTTAAAATAAAACTCTTATTAGGGCGAGAATAACTATATTTATGAAAGCTCAGGCATCTGTTGAATATCTAGTAATCATCGGGCTTGCGCTGGCAATACTCGTACCACTTATCCTCTATTCTAACCAGAACCTGCTTGGCTACAAAGAGGATGTGAAGATATCATCTGCAAAGGCTGCTGCAAGCAAAATCGCTGAAAGCGCCAACTGGGTTTACTCCCAGGGCCCTCCAGCAAGGCTGACAATAAATGTCTGTATCCCAGAGGGTGTGGAAGAGGTATTATTAGACAGCATGGTATTATTCAAGCTAAAGACATCAGCCGGCATCGTGGACATCTACAGTGATACGATACCTATGTTAAATGGTTCTGTGCCGACAAACAACGGATGCTACTTCATTGCGCTGATTGCTGATAAGTATTCTGTAAACATAACTGTGGTTGAATGAAGGGTCAAATGACTATAGAGTTTATGGTACTCCTGTCAGTTCTGATAGTAATGTTCACACTCTTTATCTTTGGCGAGATGTCACTCAGGGAAAGGAGTTTTAATATAAAAGCAGACGAAGAAATCGAAAAACTCTGTGAAAGAACTGCATTTGAAATCAATTCAGCAGTAAGATTCGGCGATTCATACAGACGGTCTTTTTATATAGAGGAAACGCTTTTCGGCGTATCCAATTTTGATATAGTAGTTAGTGATTATGCTGTGTTTATAGACTGGGATCATGGATCAAAAGCCTGTATAATCTCAACAAAGAATATTACAGGCGAAATTAAAACAGGCTGGAATCTTATTGAAAATATAAACGGGGTTGTCTATGTTACTTAAGGCCCAGCTTTCATACGATTTCATTATAGCATCGTTTGTATTTTTTTTAGTTGTTAGTATCCTGCTTATACAATGGGTAGGCGTTACATCACAGATAGACGAAACACGGTACTTAGATGACTTAATAGAAAAAGCATATCTTACTTCTGATGTCTGGTTTAGGCAGGGCGTACCAAATAACTGGAATAAGACCAACATAATCAGCCTCGGCTTTCAGGATAACCATGCATTCAACTACTCTAAGATGAACAGCCTAAATGAAATTGGTTACAACGCTTCCAAACAATTGCTTGGTTTAGGTGACCTGGAATATTATTTTTTAGTTTACGACGAGACAAACACAACATTATTTAATTTCGGTTTAACTCCGTCAAACAGCAGGGATGTTATCAAGGTGAAGAGAGCAGGCATATTAAACAGCACCTTTGTTTTTCTGGATTCTGTGGTGTGGAAATGAAAAAAGGATTCGTGTTTACATTAGACATTCTCTTAGGGACGTCTATCTTGCTGTTATCTATTCTAATGTTCGGCAGCTATTGGAGTTCAGAAAGTACATTTCAGGAAAGACAATATGAAAAGCTAAGCTATATTGCGGATGACACCATGGAAGCAATCTCCCACCTAAAGGCATCTAGTTTCATTGATAAGCCGACCATAGCAAACTTAGTATCGAAGAATGTCATAAAAGAAGCAGACCTGAACAAGACAATATTAGACCTGATTGCCAGTTTCTGGTACGCCGGCAACAGGTCAATAGCGCTTAATATATCTAAAGAGGTCATGGAAAGGATTACTCTTGATTTCTGTATTGGCCTCTATCTTGAAAATGAATCTATATATTCTTCATGCAGCCTGTCAGAGAGAAATACAGCAGTTTCAGCCAGGATAGAAACAGGTTACATGGTTGGAAAACCAACCCAGGGTTACCTTGCAAGGGCATTTCTAACAAGCATAAAGAGTAAGACAGAATCAGCCTATGCATACTTCGGAGGTTTTGTCGGAGAAGGAAACATAACTAGAATCATAACTCTGCCAATAATCGAGGTTGTGAATGAGGCTTATATTGAATTCAATGCAGGCAACAACTTCAGCTTGTACATAAACAACCAGGATTCAGGCTTCTATACTAAATCTTCTGGTGACGGAAACATGACAGCAGACACATGGAACATCAATTATAGCTACCTAGATAATTTTAATTCTGGCGACAATATAATCAACATCAACTTTACAGGAAACGGGAGTTATATAGGCGGCGGATACCTCAGGGTCAGCTACAACACCTCTGAGATGATTACTGATAAACCAAACAGCAGGTACTATTTCCCAGGTATACACGGACTTATTAATCTGTATTCGTCTTTCTATGTCCAAGGAAACATAAGTTCTATGAATGCATCCCTGCACTATCTAAACAACATAGAAAATGCAACCCTCTTATTTACAATCGGTAATGCAACTGTCTATAAGAGCAATGCCTCAGGAGAACAGACCGTTTTTCTGAACAACACAGAAATAAATTCTAGTCTTGCCTTAACAGGATTGGATTACGAACATCTTAGTGAAGAAACAATACCAATAAGGTTTGGATTGGAACCTGGATCACCACTCTTTATAAAACAAGGGCAAGCAGATGTTATTCTTATAACAGACCTTTCAGGAAGTATGAACTGGAAGATGAACAGCAGCGATGACGGTAATGTAATTTCAGATTGTGGTGATCCAGAAATAAACAGCTCAAACACAAGCAGAATAAGCCTGGCCAGATGCCTTGACAAAGAATTCATCAACATCATCATGAATGTCACAGGCAATAGAATGGGACTGGTCGGCTTTAATTCCGATGCTTATGTATACACGCCTGACCTTGGTTCAACAAGAGAAGAATTAATAACTCATATTGATGGTTATCCAGAAGAGCCTTCAGGAGGCACCTGCATCTGTTGTGCAATCAACAGGGCATACAATATCCTGAATACCTACAGCAACTCCTCCAGGGAAAAATATATAATTGTTATGTCTGACGGAATTCCTTCTGCATGCTGCGGCTGCGCTGATTGGTTCTTATTTTTCTGTATAAGCTGTAATTCAACAGGAACCAGTACAGCATCACAATTCACAGACTGTTTCGGCAGTGCATCAGATTGCACTGGTAATAGCTGCAATGGTGCAATGCAAAATGCAAATTACTCTTCCTGCAGGGTTCATAACGATCTGGACGCAGTGGTGCACTCTATAGGATTTGGTCCTGTAGCAAGCTGTCCAAACGCAAACTGGACCCTGAGGTCAATTGCAAGTTGTGGAGAAGGACTTTACTACGCCAGTGCTGATTCAGAAGAACTGAGAGAGATATACCGCCGTATAGCTGAGAATATAGTGATACGATACAAGGCACAGGTAATAACTATAGACGGTAACATCTCAGCAGGAAACATCCTTTATCCGGATTCTTATATAGGGTTTGATTATACACCCAACATACTACCGTATGAATACGGAGAGATCTCCCTGACACGTGAAACTGCAAGATTTAGAAACTTCACAGGTGACACCATAGATATTCCATATAAAGAAGGGTGGTTCAATGTATCAGAGAAAGTGAGAATAGCTGATGCTAAGATTACATCCTATTCTTCAGAATTCTGGACAGATCGCGTGTATGTGAATAATCCTTTAATCGACTGGACAGGTATATACTGGCTCGGTGATTATATTGTTGATTACCAGAGCCTTGGAGATCCATACATAGTTCAGATACCCTTAGATTACATAAGCTCAGGAAACAACTCTGTAAGGATTGGAACCGGCGTAGAGCCGAGCAATGCTACGGGCGGATCTCCAGACAACAGAATCATCTATACTATAAGGGTAAGTGGTTCAGTAGGATACGGTGATATGTTAGACAGTTATGAATCAGCAACAGCTGATGCAATACAAAGGCTTGAGAATGAAATAAGCGACTATGTGGAGGCAGGAGAAGGGAATATAGCTACTGAAACCAAGAATCTAAAAGGCTTGAGATGGCTATGGGGGCCAAGCCTGATAAAAGTTTTGATGTGGGAAAAATGAAAAAGGGCATTATGTTCAGTTTAATATTGATTTCGTTAACAATAACACTTCTTAGTATGATAGAAATACAGAAGGGCCTTGTTCATCATAAAAGGGAACAGATTTCTATTGAAGCTAGGTTAAACGACATGTACAAGATGTACGAAGGCATAGTAAGGGATGTCAACAAGGCATCAGACATCATAACAAAAAGGGCAATCTCTGTATGCATAAGTTCCATCGTATCAGAAGGCGTTTCCCTGAACAATTCTCAGGAAAGCCTTGCAGAACTAGCTTGGAATGGTACTCTGCATTCTACACCACAAAGCCTGATGGAGAACAATACACTTCCAGACTGGATAGCTCAAATAAAAAATGTAGGAGATACCAAGGGCTATAACATTAACATAATCATTACTAATTTTGAAGTAAAACCCTATGACAGCTGGAATCTGGTTACAACCGGAGTAATGAATATAAACATCTCTGATAAAGGAGGTACTGCAAGCCTGAACAGAGATGAAACACTCAATCATCTAACTTCTATAGAGGGGTTTGAAGATCCTACTTACCCTTTGAATACTATAGGAAGGGCTACCAATCTTATAGCAAAGGCTGGGTATGAAAACTATACCGAACTTCTCATAGATAGCATGGGTAACAGCAACTGGGTGTACGGACAGGGTGTTGTAATACCAGCTTCATCCATGGCCGAGATTTTAAATGTTCCAGATAAAGATGAAAAAATTCTGGTTACAGACGACGCCTCCCTTATCCCTCTCCCTACAGTTAACCAATTCCTCGGAATTGTATCCGAGGAAACTGTCAGCCCAGGGGCAACAAATACATACGTCTACAATGCATCTGGCGCAACGGTTCTTATAGAAAACAGTACAAACCTCCTTGTTGACGGGGATAAAGGCAGGGTCTGGTTTATAGACACACTTAAGAATCATACAGAGAATTCAGTTTATTACACCAGCACTGTCGGTGCGAGTTTTCTTGACCGACTTGAAGGCTCCTTAGAAGTGCAGGAAAAGTACGCAAACCAGACAAATTATACGATAGGACTAGAAAGCTTTGTTAACAAGGTATACTTACTGTTACTGGACCTTGATATAAAAAACCAACAGACAAATATAGATTACCTTTACTTTTCTAACGATGTGATAAACGGCTATGCTGTAAAGGGCCTAGACCCTACATTCAGAATAGATAACATAACCTCGCTAGGAAGCACGCACCATGCGATATATGGTGTATCAGAGTTATTAATCTAAAAGAAGAATTAATATATGGAAAATTATAATAGAATAAGAAAAGGTGGTGATTTATGGCTAAGAAATTATCATTGAAAAAGGAGGTTAACAAAATGAAAAACAGGACACCAAAGGCTGGTAAAAAAAAGATGAAAATAAAATCACAAAAGAAAGTAGCAAAGCAAACACTGGACAATATTGCAGCTTCGAGGAAGAGGCGGGTAAAGGCAGTAACGAATAAGATAATTATAGGTACTGTAAAAATAAGGGACATCATGGTACCAGCTCCGAAGACGCTAGATGAAAAGGACAACCTAGGAAACGCTGCAGACATGTTCTTCAGGGATAAGATTGATGGCGCCCCTGTTCTATCCAGAAACAAATTGGTAGGTATTATCAACAAGTCAGACATACTGAAAATATTGGGCAAAAACGATATTACCGTCAAAGACATAAAAGCCATGGGGTGCACCATTATCCGAGATGTTATGCGCAAACCATTTACCGTAAGGGAAGACGACACCCTGAACCAGGCGGTAAAGACGATAAATAAAAACAATGCAGAAAGACTGGCTGTAGTGAATAATAAGGGGTCTTTAACAGGCATAGCTACCAGAACAGACGTGATGAAAGGTATAATGAGACTGTTTTTCGATGTGATGCAAAAAGAAATGGGGAACGTAATAGAAACTGATATAGACAAGATATTGAACATGGTGACAACAAAGGTCAGCATAGGAAAGATCGCACAGGAAACAGGAATGAAAGAAGCTCATATAGAAGAACTGGCAAGGATACTGGAAGAGCACGGGCTTATAAAAATAGACTATCCTGCCATAGGCAAGCCTGTTTTGAGGAGGGTATGATGATAGACAAATATTCGTTTTCGGCTGACAGAATCAAAGTTGAAGTAGAGATAAAAAAAGACAAGCATGATTTTGTTCCCATATACTTTGTAAAAATGCCAAAACTGGAGGAAGGGACGCTTGCGCTGCTTGATGAAGCAAAGGAAGAAATCATCAATAAATTACAAATCAATACACATGAATTATTGGATCCACAGGCCCTAGAAGAAATGAAAGCGAAGTTATACTCACGTGGGGTTAAAATTATAAGAGAAAAGCTCTTCGGAATAACTGAGCTAGAAGAGAACTTTTTAGCAACCTCTTTGGTTCACGAGATGCTTGGATTAGGAAACATTGAAATGTTATTGGCAGATGGTAGGCTTGAGGAAATAGTTGTCAATTCATCAAAAAGCCCTGTATGGGTTTATCATAAACAATACGGCTGGCTTAAGACAAACATTACCATTGACAGCGAAGCCAACATCTTAAACTATGCATCATCCATAGGAAGAAAGGTTGGAAGACAGATAACAACCATGCACCCTCTGCTTGATGCACACCTAATCAGCGGTGACAGGGTTAATGCAACACTTTTTCCAATCTCCACTGTAGGTAATACTATATCAATAAGAATGTTTAGAAGGAAGCCGTGGACCATTACCGATCTAATTGAACACAAAACAACATCATCACAAATAACAGCACTGCTCTGGCTGGCTATTGAATTTGAGATGAACATGATAGTTTCTGGCGGCACTGCAACTGGCAAAACCTCCTTTCTCAACACACTAATGCCTTTCATACCGCCAAATCAGCGTATAATAAGCATAGAAGACACGCGAGAAGTAAATCTGCCTGATTTCTTGCACTGGGTACCACTGACAACAAGAGAACCAAATCCAGAAGGAAAGGGCGGGATAGGTATGCTAGACCTTTTGGTAAACAGCCTTAGAATGAGGCCTGACAGGATAGTTGTAGGCGAAATAAGAAGAGCAGAAGAAGCAGAAGTTCTTTTTGAAGCAATGCACACCGGCCATAGCGTCTATTCTACACTGCATGCAGATACTGCGGAACAAACATTCAGAAGGCTTGTAAACGCACCGATATCCGTGCCAGAGCCGCTCCTGGAATCATTAGATTTACTGATAGTCATGTTCAGAGACAGGAGAAAAGGCATAAGAAGAATCTACGAGGTAGTGGAAATGCTCCCAACCATAGCGACAGGTGAGGAAAAGGCTAAAGAAGAGTTAAGGGTTCTTTTCAAATGGGACCCATTGAAAGACGAAATAATAAAATATAAAGAGAGCATCAAGCTGATGGAAAAGCTGAAGTCTTATGGCGGGATGACAGAAATTGAAATCCAGAAAGACCTGAAAGCAAAGCAGGTCATACTCGACTGGCTTGTTAGGAACAAGGTTAATACTGTAAACGGCGTCGGTTTTGTTATCTCCGAATATTATCAGGATCCTGAAAATGTTCTGAAACTCATAAAAAACAAAAAGAATGCGGATGAAATTATCCCAAAATACTATTTGGAGAGCATATGAAATTGAAGAAAATTCCCTTTGTTCCATTTCCTCTAGAAAAGATATTTAGGTTAGCTAGAAGATTCACAAGAATAGGGGACAAGATAGTAAAACACTCATCCCTTAATATGTACTTAAAACAGGCTGAAATAGATATTGATGCAAGAGAGTATGCCTCTGTTGCCTTCATCACATCAATTTTCTGGTTTTTCCTTTTATTAATATCATTCCTTACCCTTGGGAAGATACTTGAACTTAATTTCTTATTCATATCTTTTCTAACTGCTATCAGCGTCTCCCTGCTAGCTTTTATTTATGTACTTCTTTACCCGAAACTTATGATTACAAGAAAGGTTAAAGAACTGGAAAAAAATATTCTGTATGGCTTAAGGCACCTGACCATACAGGTGAAATCAGGAGTTTCTTTGTTTGATTCGCTTGTTTCCGTCGCTAAACAGAACTATGGTGCCCTCTCCGATGAAATTGCCATATGCACCAAAAAAATCTCGACTGGTATGCCTGAAGACACTGCCCTGGAAGAACTTGCATTAAAGAATCCGTCTCTTCATTTCAGAAGGGCGATATGGCAGATAACCAATTCCATGAGGTCAGGTACCGATCTAGGAAGCACTCTTGAGAGCATTGTTAATAATGTTTCAAGTGAACAGAGAATAGCAATACGTAAATACGGATCACAGCTTAACCCAATGGCAATGATGTACATGATGCTTGCCGTGGTCATACCCTCGCTCGGTACTACCTTTCTTATTATAATATCCTCATTTTCAGGGTTCCCTATAACAAGAACAATATTCTTTTTACTCTTGCTTATTTTGATTGTATTCCAGTTTTCTTTCATCGGAATAATAAAGAACAGGAGGCCTTCCATTGAGGTATAGAATTTATAACAGATTGTACAGGTTTGCACCATCCTCCTACAAGGGATGGATCAAGAGGTATTTGATATATTCAAAGGTATCCATGCCAGCTGAGAAATTTGTCGGTATTTTCGTCTTTTACGGCATTATATTTGGTTTAATAAGTCTTGTTCTGTATTTTTTAGGCATAATAGCCAGCAGCCTTGTTCTGCCGGTTTTTTTAGTTATTTTTATTTTATTTGGGATTCTGATTCACTCTGTTTTGATCATAAAGACTGACAGCAGAACAAAGTTTGTAGAAGACATAATTCCTGATTTCTTAAGGCTCCTTTCATCCAATATTCGTTCAGGTTTCACCATTGATAAGGCCTTGCTGCTCTCAGCAAGACCTGAATTCGGTCAACTGGAGACAGAAATCAAACAGGCAGCAAAAGAGACCATATCAGGAGAATCAGCAGAAACCGCACTCAAAAGGCTGGTTGATAAATTCAATTCAAATGCCCTGAGAAGAAGCATGGACCTGCTAGCAGAAGGACTCCTAAAAGGCGGAAATCTTCCAAGCCTGTTGGATAGCCTTGCAGAGGATATAAGGCAGACAAAAACCATGAGAAAAGAGGTTAGCGCCATAGTTATGATGTACGTTATATTTATCTTCTTCGCGGCTGGAATAGGCGCACCGCTCTTATACTCGGTATCAGGGTTTCTTGTCACAAGCATGGGGGAGATAACAGGGGGAATGGATACAGAAAACATTCCTGGCAACGCCCCGTTTATCAGCTTCAGTAGCACTGAAATTGATTCAGAATTCCTGAATCTCTACTCTATCTTGGCTATTCTAATCACATCTATTTTCGGTGGTATGCTCATAGGCCTGGTGCAGGAGGGTTCAGAGAGATCAGGGCTGAAATTCATTCCCATATTGCTTTTCCTAGGCTTAGGAATATACTTCCTTTCAAAAACTGTTCTTATAAGTATGTTCGGTACTATGTTCTAAAAGTAAAAAAGAATAAGAAAAAATTCAATAAATAAAACACATTACCTATCTATGCAGCCTTTTATCCCCTGTGTATGGTTGCTGAATCCGTGTGGACCAAACCAGAAGATGTAAGGTTGTATGTTATTGTAAGGGTCAAGTCACCTGTTCCTGCTAACCCTGTAACGGTTATATCGTTACCTGGGCTTGGTGTTGATGTACTCAGTGTTCCTGTATCGATAGTCATGGACTGAATATCGTAAGCCCCGTTTCTGATTTTAAGTGTATCGTTAGCGTAGTCTATGAATGCAAAGTAGCTGAAACACGGTGAACAAGGTACTGTACTCCCTCCTAGATTGAATACACCCATGGCATAAAGAGCAGCTACAGCCACAATTATAATAATTATAGCCCAGCCGTATGTCATGAGGTACTCCATGGCTGCTTGTCCTTTTATTTTCATTTCAGTTCCCTCCTTTGTATAAGTTGTTTTTCCCCCTATTTAAATGTTTTCATGGCCAAAAATGCTACGCCTATTAAAACTTTTTCAGCTTATCATTATAATGTACGAAGAATTGACAACTGCCGAAAAAAGAGAGCTGGAAATAAGTGAGTTTCTAAGGGAATTTGCAAGTATAATAAGCGAGAAATTCACAAAACAGAAGGACGTAATAGATTCAATAAATAGGGAAATCTCTTCAATCAAGAACGATGATATATTCGAACTGAAGAGGAGCATTGAAGACGTAAGGGAAAGGATTGATTTGCTGGACGAAAAGCTCGAAGAAAAGAAAATAAGCAGAGATATACTAGACGACCTTAGAGGCTGAGGCAGTACCATAGCTTTATTCTAAAGAATCTACAAATAGGCATTACAATTGCATTACGTCATCCTATGTATTCATCCTGTTCCTTTGGCTTTACAACCGGAAACCTTATCGGCGGAGGCAGTCCCAACTCAGCCGCAATGTCTATACCCTTTGTAAGACACCTTCTGAATATGGCATTCAGGACCTCCAGAGCCATGTTATCATCCATTTTTTTATCCTTTTCCCATTTCTTCAACACATCTTTTATATTTCCTGAACTGTAAAGAACATCGCCCTCAAAGAATATTTCCCCGACCTTAGGCTCATAATGTGTAGTAAATTTAAAGCCTATTGATAGGATTTCATTTACGCCTGGCAGATTTATGCTCTTCTTTACTATCTTTTCTATTACCGGAGATGACTTGATGTCCACACTCTTTCCGCTGTTGACCTCATTTACACTTGCTTTGACTGATCTCAGATTCAGACCGATTATTGGCATTTTTCTCATCTCAAACTTATTTTCTAACTCTTTTATATCTATCGTAATTTATTTATTTCTTCATAGATTATTAAATACCTAGGTAAGTACAATGGACATAACAAAAACAGAAGAAAGGATATTGAAGAAAATAGGAGAAGCCAAGTTAACTACAAAAATCGAGCTAAAAAACACCCTGAACAGCCCTGACAGCACAGGCATTGTAGACTCTGCTACTCAGAATCTGATTGAAAAGAATCTGATAAGGGCTATAAACCCGCTTGGTTCTACATGTTTCATAATAACAAGGAAGGGAAACAAGCTACTGAAAGATTTAAGTGTTTAATTCATTCTATTTCTTATAAAGCCCTGTGGTCTAGATTATCTGGAAAATGGTCAAGGATACGAGGCTCTGGACCTCGTGACGTAGGTTCGAATCCTACCAGGGCTATTTTAAGATCTAATTATTCCCCCTCCAAAGGACAAAACCTTTTATTACTTTGGCTGCCTGTTTAATCTTTTAAAAATTAATCATACAGATGATACTAATGTACGATCTGATAATAATTGGTTCAGGACCAGCAGGGCTAACAGCAGCTATATTCGCCAGGCGGCAGGGTATGAATACCCTGGTTCTAGATAACCCATCACAGCTCTCCAACCTGGAAATAACCCCCATGCTAGAGAATTATCCAGGCTTTGATAGCATAACAGGCAAGGACCTAATAGACAAAATGAAAAAACAGGTCATTGACCATGGCTGTGAAATAAAAAAGGATAAGGTTATTGTTATCCTCAAAAAGAACAGCCACTTTCTTGTAAGAGCCAGGTCTGATTACGAAGCCAAGGCAGTCATCCTTGCCACAGGCCTTAAATACAGAAAAGCCAATGTTCCTGGAGAAGAAAAGTTTTTAGGCAAGGGCGTATCATATTGCGTAGTATGTGACGGGCCTCTGTTCAAGAACAAGGATATTGCCATCATTGGCGGCGGCGATTCTGCTGTAAAAGGGGCCCTTTTCATGGAGGGTATGGCAAAGAACGTTTACATAATCCATAGAAGAGATCAGCTGAGAGCTGAGAAAATATTACAGGACAGGCTGTTCAAAAGCAGTATAAAAATGATATGGGACTCTGTTATTGAAGAGATTATCGGAAAGGATTTTGTAAACTCAGTCAAGATAAGAAACGTTAAAACCAATGAAATATCTACCCTGCCTGTTAATGGCGTATTCATGGAGATAGGGTCTGTTCCTGCAACAAACCTGATAAAAGACCTCGGAGTAACGCTTGATAAGGAAGGATTCATAATTATAAGCGAGAAGAGAGAGACCAACGTGCCTGGAGTTTTTGCAGCCGGCGATATTAGTAGTAATCAACTGAAGCAGAACATAACAGCAGCAGCTGATGGCGCAATAGCAGCCATATCAGCATATAACTACATCATGGGAGAAAAATGAAAAAGATAACAAAACAGAGAATAGGCGTGCTGCTCGTAGCCTCCATATTCTTCATGTCAAGTATTGCATATGTATTTACAAGCGCCATAACCCCACCGGAAGAAACAAACGAGCTGAAAGAGTTTGTAATAGAAGGGGAGCTGGACCCAGCCATAGAGAATGAATATCTGAGAGTAGGATTTACAATAATGAAAGTGTATAACCCTGATCCAGGTATAATCTCTTATGTAGACAACCTTCCTGATTATCTAAGAACCAACGATAATCAAATCCAGCTTATAGTTGAAAAAATACCAGGCAACGAGACCTATGCTGTTGTAACAGGCCCTTACGGCGAAGAGGAAATAACAAATGTAACCAGAGGCAACATATTTGATAGCCTCTGTAATATCCTGCTAATAACACCGCTTGAATGCGGCTACGAAGAGATAACAGGCAACACCACCGGCAATACCACAGGCAATGTTACTTCCTAACCATCTTATCAATGCTTTTAAAATATCCTATTCTATAATTTCTACTATGGAAGCTGAAGAGCTGAAGAGGAAATATATAAAATTTTTTGAGGAAAAGGATCACAAATTTATACCATCATACTCGCTTATTCCTGAGAACGATCCAACAGTCTTGTTTACAACAGCTGGCATGCACCCGCTTGTGCCTTTCTTGCTTGGCCAGAAACACCCGCTTGGAAAAAGAATTGTTGATGTGCAGAAATGCCTGCGTACAGACGACATAAACGATGTTGGCGACCCTTTCCACAATACGTTCTTCGAGATGCTTGGAAACTGGAGCTTTGGTGATTATTTCAAGAAAGAGGCAATAGAATGGAGCCTTGAGTTCATGACAAAAGGCCTGGGCCTTGACAAAGAAAGGATAAACGTAACTGTTTTTGCCGGCGACAGCGACGCCCCGAAAGATGAGGAGTCAGCAAAGGCATGGATGAAGCTCGGCGTGCCTAAAGAAAGGCTGTTTTACAATCCAAAAAAAGACAACTGGTGGGGACCATCAGGCCTGACAGGTCCGTGCGGGCCGTGCACAGAAATGTTTTTTGATATAGGAAAGAAAAAATGCTCAAAAAACTGCAAACCTGGCTGCAACTGCGGTAAGTATTTCGAGATATGGAATGACGTGTTCATGGAATACAACAAGACAAAGGATGGACGATACGAGCTGCTGAAGCAGAAGAACGTTGATACAGGAATGGGACTTGAGCGCACAACAGCAGTTCTGCAGAAAAAAGAAAGCGTATATGAAACAGAGCTATTCCTGCCAATAATAAAGAAGATAAGGGAGTTATCGGAAAACGAAGATACAAAATCAGAAAGGATAATTGCAGATCATATGCGTGCTGTTGTTTTTGTCCTCGGAGACGACAGGGCAATAACCCCATCAAACCTCGGCCATGGCTATATAGTAAGAAGGCTGCTCAGAAGATCAATAAGACATTCCATGCTATTGGGCATGAAGGATGGCATAACCCAGCTAGCAGGCTTGATAATTGAAATGTATTCTCATTATCCTGAGCTTAAGAAGCACAGGGATTTCATAATAGACGAAATAGAAAAAGAAGAAGAGAGATTCAGAAAAACACTTGACAAGGGAATGAAGCATTTCAGCAGGCTTGCACCAAAAAATAAGATTATAAGCGGCAGAGACGCCTTCCTCCTTTTCCAGTCATATGGTTTTCCAATCGAGATGACAGAGGAGCTTGCAAAAGAAAAGGGCTGGACAGTGGACAAAAAAGAATTTGAAAATGAATTTGAAAAACACCAGGAGCTTAGCAGGAAGAGCACAGAAGGCATATTCAAGAGCGGACTTGCTGATCACAGCAATACAGCAGTAAAATACCATACAGCAACGCACCTGTTGCATGAGGCATTAAGAATTGTTCTCGGACCCCATGTAAAGCAGAGGGGAAGCAACATAACTGCTGAGCGCCTAAGGTTTGATTTCTCGCATAAAGAAAAGATGACCAAAGAACAGCTAAAAAAGGTGGAAGAGCTTGTAAATAAGATTATTGAATCCGGCCTTGATGTTAGTTGCGATGAGATGACGCCTGAAGCTGCAAAAAACCAGGGTGCGCTCGGTTTCTTCGAATCTAAATACGGAGAACACGTCTCTGTCTATACAATAGGTGATTTCTCCAAGGAGATATGCTCAGGTCCGCATGTTAAAAACACTAAAGAGCTTGGAAAATTCAGGATTATCAAAGAGGAAGCAGTGTCTGCAGGCGTGCGAAGAATAAGGGCTGTTCTAGAATAAAATAGATTCTAACATCTAATTATTTGATAAAAACAGGCAAAAATCCAAAAAATCATCCGAAAAGAGCACCTAATCCTTCAGCTGCTTCTTCTGCTTTCTTTTCCTTTTCTTCTGGCTTCTCTTCCTTCTTCTCTTCTGCTGCAGGTGCTGCTGCAGGTACGGCAACAGGCATTGCTGCCTTGCTTATAACATCTTCTATGTTCACACCATCCAGTGCAGCAATAAGTGCTTTGACCTGGGATTCTTCTACTTTCTCACCAGTAGCTTCTGCTATCTTTTTTATTGACTCTTCGTTTATTTCCTTTCCGGCAGAATGTAAGAGAAGCGCACCATATACTAGATTCATTTTTCCACCTCTTTTTTATCGGAACTATTATTTTCTCCCCCCTTGGGCTTTTCTTCTTCAGGCCTTTCCTCCTTAGTTTCGGGCACTAAAGCATCTAATGCTTTGGCCTCTGAAATCGCCTTTAATAACAGTTCACCTATGATATCTTTATCAAGTATGTTTGCAGTTAGCGCTAATTCCTTTGCCTCTATGAATGCCTTCTGCAGAGCCATCTTTGCTGTTTCAGGCACAAGGTAGCCTGTATTCAACGAAATATTTATCATCTGATGAACAGCAAGGCTGAGGTTATTGAGAAATTCATCAGCATCTATATCCAGTACACCCTTATCATATATCTTTTCATCCTGCCATGCAGAAACAAGGTCTAGGCCTATTTCCATAGGCTCTATTTTCAAAAGATTTAGTGCGTTTACAGCATCCTCCTTTACTGCCTCACCTGCTTTAACAACAACCTTGTCAGCAGCTACTGCTATCTTTCCCTTATCAACAGTGGTTTTCAGACCAATTTTCTGCAGTGTCGATATAGCCGGACCAGGAGGCAGGCCAGTAGAGCCCTTGGGAATAATTATATCATGAGGAGCTATATCACCTAGCCTGGCAGGGGCGCTTGATCTGTTTTCTTTCAGTATCTTAAAAAGACGGAACGGGTCTTCATTTGAAAATATCATTGCAGGCTCTCCAACTATCTTTTCCTCTAGTGTCTTTACGTTCTTCTCCGAACCTTCTAACGCCTTTTTTATCAGGTTCTTCTTGCTCATCTTTATTGTTGCTACGCCCTTCAGATCAGTTTTTATCTGTTGCAGCTGCTTTGCAGGCATCGAGTGCATGTTCAGGAGCCCTACAACCGAATAAGTATTGATAAGTCCTTTAAGTTCCTCAACAAGCTTTGGTTTTTCATCTCTCAGCATGCTATCACCCGATTTTTACAGGCTTGCTCATTGTCAGCTTTAGATAGATATTCTTTATCTGTACCTTGGCTGGCAATGATTTTTTCACCTCTCCAATAACCTTTTCTATATTTTCCTTTACATGAGCAGGATCCATATCCTCCCTGCCAACAAAAACATGAATAGTCGGGGAATCCCGTATACCTATCCTGACTGATTTTTTTAGCTCTCCGGTCATTTTATCAGCGTCTGCACCAGGAGGCAGTATAACAGGCATTTTATTCTTCGGGCCTAGATAACGCCCTAGAACCTTACCAACAAGTGGCATGAGCGGTGCCTCGCACAGGAAGAACTCATATTTTCTAATAACATCCTTTACCTTTGCCTTGTCCTTCCCAAGCCCTTCTATATCACTTTTGGTAAGAGCACCTGGAATAGAATCAGATATTACAGCAACTTCTATATCTTTACCACGGCCGTGAGGCAGTACCATGTTCTTTGAAAACTTGTTTTCCGGCTTCTTCAGATCAATGCTCTTTAAGTTTATAATCAAGTCAAAGCCCTGGACAAATTTTCTCTTCTGTTGGCTAATCTCACTGATAGCTTCATCAATTCCTTTTGTTTCCATAAAAGACCCTCCTGCTATAGAATTTATCGCAGTAAGCGGGTATCTAACTAATTAACAGTGAAAAGTATAAAAAGATTATTTCGCATCAATTTTTGGTTGCTCCTTTTGTGCCGTTTCTATTTTATACCCCAATTTTATAAGGTCGTGCGGAACTCTCCTCATATCAATTTTCTCTAGAGGTATATCTTCAGCACTTATCTCTACCGGGTCACTCCATCTTTTTGGCTTAGATTTTTCATATAATTCGTCCTGTCTGAATATTTTATTACCCTCAATGTAATATTTACTTGTTTTTAGGGACCCTTCCCAGATGGTTTCTATTTCTAGTTGCCCGTTATAAGACAAGCCTCTTATAGCGTTTCTTATATCCTCTATCAATTGATCTCTAGCCTTTTCAGCCAAATCAGAATAGATTCGCATCGATTCAGCTTTGGCCCTTCCAAGAGAATTACTGTATCTCTGCATCATTAAAATCACTTAGCCACTCCACTCTTCTTCCTTTTCGAACTTCCTTACCCTCTCATCCAGAGAACCAAAAGCTGCACCAAGCGTCTTCTTGACCTCGTTTAGCCTGTTTTCTATGTCGAATATTTTTTTTGCAAGCTCCCTGTAATTACTATCCATCTCTACTTCATACGAATGCCTGACCTCATTTATCCTGTTTTCCAGTGCATACACGTGCTTATCAAGGTTGTAACCTATATCCCCGATACGGTTAGAGAAGATGTCCAGTTTCTCTGTTACCAGGTCAATCATGTTCTTTCTTGTCTTTTCTGTATCACGTACCTTGGTTTCTACATAGATCTTCTGAACAAGGGTTATTATCAAAAAAAGCATGAGTATTACAGCAAGCCCCCAGAATTCCAATAATTCTATCAGAATCATGCCTAATACGATTATATACAGTATAGGCAGGGCCTTGTTTAAAAACATATTACCACTAAGCAGTTATAAAGCACCGAAAAGTTCTTAAAGGTTGCCAAAAAGAGACTATTCTATCTTGATTTTTCCTTCGTCTATCTCTTTTTGAACGTCCTTCGGGTTCTTGCCGTCTACAGTAACGCCGGAGCTTAGGCACGTACCCAAGACCTGCTTTACCTTGGCCTTCATGTCGCCACTTAGCGAGTCTTTTGCCTTTGCTATGCTGATGACCTTATCCAGAGGCAGGTCACCCGGCAATTCTTTACCCTCTTCTGTTATCTTTGCAAGCTTTTTTACCTTCATCTCGCTCTTCAGCATTGAGGTAACAGGCGGTGTGCCTACTACAATTGTGAATTTCTTTGTCTCGCTGTCAACTATGACCTTGACAGGAACCTCCATGCCATTGAATGCCTTGGTCTTCTCGTTTATTTTATTGATTACGTCGCCTATGTTAACGCCCAACGGACCAAGAGCAGGCCCAAGAGGAGGAGCAGCGCTTGCTTTGCCACCAGTAACAAGGGCTTCAACAGTTTCCTTTGCCATATCATCCACTCCTTTCAATCTTTTTTATCCTTATTTCCAGGTCATTGCTTAATTGGTTTATTCGTGTAGTCCCGTCTATCTTAAATTTCTTTGTTAATATGTCAAGATCCTTTATAAAACTTTCTACAGGCTTGATCTTTAGCTCTTCTTCTACTTCTTCTACATCTTTCCCTGCGAGGCTCTTTGCACTATCCCCGAAAAATACCGCGTTCATTGTAGTGTTCCCATCATCAAGGATGCCTGACATTATCAATATCTTGTTAGGCTCAACGTTTCCGTGCAGAGAGCAGGTGTTATTAATTACCCTTGACCTGCACATAGGGCAGAAATAATAAACCATGGGTCTTTCAAATATATGGATAACAGTAGCATCTAGAAGAACATCATCACCTTCTTCCAGGCCGATAAAAGAATCCTTTGCTGGTTTCAGCTCTATGGTTGCATCGGATTTTACTATATTTCCGCTGTAGCTTATTCTAGCTTCCGAGTTCCCAAGATTATCTTTTTTTGTTCTGCTGTTTTCAATCTTTATAACATCACCAGGGTTTAGTTTGAATTTGTCTACCTCTTCATTCCAGAGCGACAGCCGTATTTTTCCAGTTTCATCCTCAAGGATAATGTTCTGAACCCGACCGGTATTGCCTCCGGAATTAAACTCTCTTACAGGCTGGGTGCCTGTAACCTTTGCGATGAATGTTATGTTCCTCATATTAGGAACTATATTCTTAATCTTGAGTTCTTTTGGTTCAGGCCTTAGGAGGTCAACTCCCAGCTCCTTGGCAACCAGCCTTACTATACCCTCTTCAGATATATCCGGCAGTTCTTTCTTCTTTTCCTCGATTTTTTCTTCTATCTTGCTTTTTTCCAGGTTGCTGGATTCCATTATTTTCTCAATCAGGTCCTGCATAATCTTACTTAGAAACAAACTATTAATTTCTAATTATTTCTTCTTTTCGTATATCCTAACAGAATTTATTGAGATTGTAACCGGTATGGGTATGGCAGCTTCAAGGAATTCTACCACAACCTCGTTTTTGGTGTTGTCCACCCTGGTAATCTTGCCCTTCTCTCCCTTGAACGGGCCTCCTATGACCTCAATAATGTCACCAACTTCTACCTTCACTTCCCTCTTTTCTTCTATTAGGAATCTCTCAAGCTCTGATAAGGAAACATCCTTGTTTATAAGGCCTCTTATATGTGGTATTCCCTTGATGGTGGCCTCTATATCGTTTATATCCCCTTCTATGAATACGTAACCGCGAAACTCTTCAGGATGGAATAAAGACTTTATGGGAAGCTTCCTTGTCTTTATCCTGGCTATTATGCTCTCTATGACAACGTTTTCTCTTCCGGTTGTGGTTCTTATGGTCGCAATCATCACAGACCACCAAGCAGCTGTATCAGTATGAATATCACAAAGCCTACTGTCCCTATTATCAATATACCCATGCCTGTTATCTTTACGCTCTGCTTGAATTCTTCCCTGTCCGGCTTAGTTGAGACAAGTAAAACCCTTTTTATTCTCTCAATAAGATTTCTCAAGGCCATGAGAATAATTAGAAACAACGTATTTAAATAATTAGATTTCAGTTTTAACGCTGTATTCACTCGACGAAGTCTATACCAAGGACCTTCTCTATTTCTTTCTTCCTCTCCTTGGAGAATGTCTTCTCAGGCCCGAATATCTGTGGAGAATTAACACCTGTTATTATAAGCATTGTTCTTATGGAGTCACCGAGTTCCTTGATTATCTGGGCCCCCCATATTATTTTTGCATCAGTATTAAGCCTTGCAGCAACTGCCTCGACAATCTCCTGGCATTCCTTTATGGTTACATCTACGCCACCAGAGACATTGATCAGTGCGCCCTTTGCATCGTTTACATCTACATCAAGCAGCGGATTATTCAAAGCCCTTTCAACTGCTTCTACAGCCCTGTTCTCTCCGTCAGAGTCTCCCATGCCTATCATTGCCAGGCCACCGCCGTCCATCACTGCTCTTATGTCAGCAAAGTCCAGGTTAACCAAACCAGGCCTTGTTACAAGTTCTGTTATACCCTTGACAGAATTCACCAGTATCTCATCTGCAACCTTGAAGGCTGTTGACAATGAAACATCCGGCACTATTTCTAACAATTTGTCGTTTGGTATTATTATCAGGGTGTCAACTATGTTTTCTAATTTTTCTAAACCAGCCTTGGCGTTGTCCATCCTCTGCTTTCCCTCCATGGTGAACGGCAGAGTAACAACACCTACGGTTAGGGCTCCCATCTTCTTTGCTATGTCAGCTATTATGGATGAGGATCCGGTACCGGTGCCTCCTCCTAGACCGCAAGTAATAAATAGCATGTCAGACCCTTCAAGGATCTTTTTAATATCATTCCTGCTTTCTTTGGCTGCCTCTTCTCCAACCTTCGGGTCAGCTCCTGCCCCAAGGCCGCCTGTAATCTCCTTACCGATAAGCACCTTGGCATCAGCATCTGTATAAAGCAAATCCTGGGCATCTGTGTTTATGGCAATCGATTCTGCCCCAATTATACCTATCTGCATCAATCTAGAAACAGTGTTTCCTCCTGCTCCACCAGCACCAACAACTTTTATGTTGGCTTTTCTGGATTCAAGCAGTTTTCTTAATTCCTCGTCTGCAGGACCATGACCAACCTTCTTAGACTCCAAAACACCCATTTACCACACCTGATTATTTCTAGACTATCACAATAAAATATTTAAAGCTAATTTATTACTAGATAATAGTAGTAGTATAAAGCCGCAGACATGATATATCTCCTGGACCAAACGGCTTTAAATATATAATAGTAGTAGTAATAATATGAAACTAAGGTGTTCTAACTGCGGGCATGTATGGGAAACAAGGAAGGACAAGATACCTACAGCATGTCCAAGGTGCAAATATACAACATGGTATTACAAGCCTGTTGTTCTGAAGAGCTAAAAAAGAAATTTTATTTTTTGTAAGTTGATATAAATCTTACCTTAGTCACACCTTTGATGTAATCCAATATAAAAGAGCTGATCTTTTTCTTCAATTCTTCTGGCATTTCTCTTGCCTCTATATCAGCCACGCCCTTAGCTATCTCAACAGAAGCCTCTATGCCAAAGAATTCAAATATAGCTTCAGACTGTTTTACCGGATCCTCAATCTTTTCCTTTATCTCTAATTCATATTTCAGATTCTTTCCAGCAAGCGGATTGTTGAAATCAACCATGACCCTGCCAGCGCTTACGGACTGGATCCTTCCCTTTACCCCGGAGAAATCAACAACAAGGCCCTGCCTGGGCTCGAACTCTCCCTTGAATGCATTCTTTGGCACGACCTTGACCAGCTTGGGATCCCTCATCCCGAACCCGTCTTCCGCCTTTATCTCTACTGTCTTTCTTTCATCTAATTTCATCTCTGACAATGCCTTCTCCAGCCCCTTTATTACAAAACCAGCACCGACTATCACAGGAACAGGCCTGTACTTTACCTTCGGGTTATGTACCTTTTCCTTTTTTGCTGTTTCTTCATCAGTCAGGTCGAATATCTCGCCGTTTTCCAGCCTGCCAATATAATCTATTTTTATAAAATCCCCTTTTTCCATTATACCACTTTCTCATTCTTTTGCTGAAGCTTTTTATGTTTATTGGGAAACCAATTACATAAGCATTACAAATTCCCCTAGGCATAAGGTTTTTAAAGATTTGTCACTCACTAGTAGGTAAGGTGGTTGAGTGTTTTTCAACGCGAAAAAAGACTGGAAGCAGTACATGTCAACAGAAGACGAAGAAAGGCTGAATGAGATACTTAGAAAGACCGCAAAACACAGGGGATCTTACAGAAACGCAGACGATGTAAAGATTGCCCAGCTGTGGTGTACTATTCTTGAGCTGAGAAAAGAAAACCTTATTCTGCAGAGCAAAATGAAAAGAATAGATGACGTATTCGACGCGATGTTTGAAAAGGTCAAGAAACAGGATGCCGAGAGAGAGGCATTGGCCAAGAGCCTTGATAGGTTTTGATTAGTATGTTGGTTGCCCAGAGGATTCTTCTAAGCTATGCCATCACAGAAGCAAATAAAAAAACACTAAAAAACTTCTATGAAGACATGGAAAGAAGAGGATATGGCCTTTTTTTTGATTCAAGTGATTCCCAACCTAATAACGAAAAACAATATAATAGTGATATTCTTATTCTAACTGAAAATCCCAATACATTTTCTCTTAAAAGAGATGTATCAGAACTCTTGGGTAATACACCTATAGAATATAAATACTCTGGATCATGGGAAGGTAAACCCCCTAAAAGTCACTCAAGATAGAGTGCAGGCTTCATTGGTTTTGACTGTTTTGCCTTTAGCTTGTCAGACTTCTGCTCATCTGTTACGATTATCCTGCAACTGGTTTTTTTTTCCAGGAATTTCTTAATATCTTTGAACATCTTCAGTTCCTCCTTATGATTTAGGATGCCGGGAAATTCAAATTCCTTCATCAGGTATTTCAGGTATTTTACAGCCATTTCGCTGTTATTCTTTATTTCCTTTACCTCCATTGCCCTTTCTATTAGTTTGTCCTTGGACTGCCTAGCAAGCTCATATGCCTTATGCTTCCATGGAGCTGCGATGAATATATGAATCCTCTTGGGTTTTATTTCAGAAAGTTTTTTTATCTCTCCCACATCTTTTAGTACCGTTTCCAGTAATTTTTCCTTTAAGTACAACTCACTGCTAACAAATCTTTTGTCATAATCAGGCCACTGTTCCAGCGAAACAAATCCCTTCTTACCAAGCTTGCTCCAGAGTTCTTCTGCCAGATGTGGCGCAAACGGCGATAAGAGGAGTATAAGATTTCTGACGCACTCACCGAAAACCTTTTTACTCTCCAGGCTTTTTACAAGCCTCTTGTATTTATAGAGCTCATCAACAAGCCCCATGATGCTGCTCAAAGCAAGGTTTAATTCGAATCTCTCTATCTTTTCTGTAACTTCTTTTATGGTTCTGTGGCAATTCCCAAGCATGAATTCGTCGATAAGAGAGAGCTTCTTAGCAGGTTTAAGGCTTATTTTGTTATCAACAAGCTTGTAGATCCTGTTCAGGAACCTGTAAGAGCCTTGGACACCATCATCACTCCATTCAAGCTCCTTTTCAGGCAGCGCTGTGAATAGCATGAAGACCCTGGCAGTATCTACATTGTATTTATTGCTCACCTCTTCAGGGGTAACTATATTGCCAACGCTCTTGCTCATCTTTGAGCCATCCTTAATTACCATGCCCTGGCAAAGCAGCCTTGTGAAAGGCTCGTTGATATTTAACAGCCCAATGTCACGCAACGCCTTTGTAAAGAATCTTGCATATATTAGATGCATGCATGCATGTTCGATGCCGCCTATGTACTGGTCAACAGGCATCCAGTACCTAGCGGCAGTCTTATCAAACGGAAGCTTATCATAATGAGGAGAGCAGTATCTCAGGAAATACCACGACGAGTCAAAGAACGTATCCATTGTGTCTGTTTCCCTTCTTGCCTTTCCTTTGCACTTCGGGCACCTGGCTTTCTTAAAGCTTTCAGAGGTTTCCAATGGATTGCCGCTTGTAAACTTAACATCCTTTGGCAACAGCACTGGCAGTTTCTTCTCCGGAACTATGCCGCATTTATCGCAATATAAAACAGGAATCGGCGTTCCCCAGTACCTCTGCCTTGATATCAGCCAGTCCCTTAGCTTGTAATACGTTGCAAACCTGCCGTTTCCCTGCTTTACGATATAATCTGCAATAGCCTTGTTTGCCTTATTCTGATTCATCCCGTTAAATTCGCCTGCATTAACCATTACACCATCCCCTACATAAGCCTCCTTCATCTTCTCAGACTTGATTTCACGGTCTCTTGGCTGGATTACTACCTGTAAAGGCAGCTTGTACTTCTTGGCAAACTCAAAATCCCTTTGGTCATGCGTAGGACAGCACTTGACTATACCTGTGCCGTATTCCATGATGGCAAAATTAGCTATATACAAAGGCATTTTCCAGCCTGTCAGGTGATTAATAACATAACGGCCAGTGAAGAAACCCTCTTTTTCTTTATCCAGATCAATCCTGTCTTTTAGCTTCTGTTGTTTAATCTTATTGATGAACTCAGACGCACGTTTCTCGTACTCAGTTCCCTTAACAAGCTCTTTTATTAGGGGATGCTCAGGAGCAATAACCATAAATGTTGCTCCATATGTTGTATGAGGCCATGTCGTGAATGTGGATAATTTCATATCCATGCCATCTACTTGCCAGTATTCTTCTACGCCCTCGCTTCTTCCTATCCAGTTCTCCTGCATTACCTTTACGCGCTCAGGCCAATAATCAAGCCTCTTCAGCTCATCTAAGAGTTCTTGGGCATAATCTGTTAGTTTAAGGAACCATTGCTCCAGCTCTTTTTCTTGGACAGCTGACGAACATCGCCAGCAGCAGCCGTCATGGACCTGTTCATTAGCTAGGACTGTGCTGCACTTGGGACACCAGTTGACAAATGCCTTTTTCCTGTAAACCAGACCTTTTTCCATGAACTTTAAGAAAATCCACTGGTTCCATTTGTAATATTCAGGCTGGCATGTTGCTATTTTTCTGGACCAGTCATAGCTAAGGCCAAGTGATTTCTGCTGTTTTTCCATATGCCTTATGTTGTTTTCAGTCCACTTCCTTGGGTCTATACCACTTTTTATTGCTGCATTCTCTGCAGGCAGGCCGAATGAATCGTAGCCCATGGGATAGAGAACACTAAAGCCCTGCATTCGCTTGAACCTGGCAAAAGCATCGCCTATAACATAATTCCTTACATGCCCCATATGGAGCTTGCCGCTGGGATAAGGAAACATCTCAAGAACATAATATTTTTTCTTTTTTTTACCTAGTTTGAATGCATTCTTGCTCTCCCATCTCTTCTGCCATTTCTTTTCTACTTCTCTAGTGTGCATAAATAATACCTAGTATTAATTAAATATAACATTTCATATCCTGCAAAATACCATAGGATTCGCATGCCGGTGTATCAGCTGTGACCATTTCTTTATTGCAATACATGCACCTCACTCCTGCGCGTTCAATGTCTGTGGCGTGCATTCTTATTCCGTCAGTATTGGGCTCTATGCTCCTCATCTTTATTATATAAAGCCAGTGATAACCGTTTCTATTCTCAAGGCACATATCAACAGCTTTTCTGAAAAGCGCACAGCTGCCACAACGCCCCTCGTATACACCATTTTCCATTCTTTCCACCTTTTATACTCTCGTCTCCTCCTGTTGTTTTTGACTGTTATAAAGGGAGAAGACGATATCGTTGCTCTTAGAGCATTACGACTAGCAAGACCATGTTTACAAGCGATTTATCTTGCCTCATAATAAGGTTTATTAAGGCGCAGAATTTAAATAACTTACTGAGAGAAAGGTCTTGTTAACCAAAGGGTTATGGAATAAATAGTATGTTCCATGGCTCTTTTCTCCTAGAAGACTTTCGTCTTCTGGAGACTTCAGAAAGCGAATGCTTTCTGCAAGTTGAACCCCAGGACCTTTTTCTTACAAGAAAAAGGGGCTGAGGGCGCGTAGCTCAGCTTGGATAGAGCACTAGCCTTCTATCTTAGGGATAGAAGATTTGATTCCAGGATGATAGGAAGAAAGCTAGGGGTCGCGGGTTCGAATCCCGTCGCGCCCATTTGTCGAGAAGAAAACTATTAAATATTACGAATATAAAATAATCTTGTTATGACCAAGATAATTACCTGTGCATCAGGCAAAGGCGGCGCAGGAAAGACCATGCTGACTGCTAACCTTGGCATTGCGCTGGCGGAGCTTGGGAAGAATGTTGTAATTCTCGATAGTAATCTTACCACACCGAATCTTGGTTTGCATCTCGGGCTTCCACTATATCCAACTAACCTGCATGACGTATTAAGGGGCAACGCACGCCTGGAGGATGCAATATATGAACACGAAAGCGGCCTTAGGATTGTTCCGGCAGGCATTGCATTAAAGGACCTTAAGGGCGTGGATGCAAGAGACCTGCCTAATGCCCTGCTGGACCTGGTTGGTGACGCAGAGTATGTCATAATCGATGCAGCTGCTGGCCTTGGTAGAGAGGCTTTGGCCTCTATAGAAGCAGCTGATGAAATGATCTTAGTTACGACGCCTGAACTGCCAGCCGTGACCGATGCCCTGAAAGCTGCAAAACTAGCAGAACAGGTCGGTACAAAGGTTTCAGGCCTTATTATAAACAGGGTAACAGGAAAGGGCCATGAGCTGAGAACAAGAGAAATAGTCAGCATGCTGGATACCGAGCTGCTGGCAGAAATACCCGAAGATATCAGTATCCAGCAGAGCATATCGAGAAAGATACCTGTACTTCATCACAAACCAAACAGCCCTGCCAGTATAGAAATAAACAGGCTTGCCCACAGAATAGCCGGAGAGGAATTCAGAGTACCATGGCAGTATAGATTGTTCTCACTCTTTAGGAGATAGTAGGTGACGCGATGCCGCTTAAGTGCATTCTAGGCCTTCATGAATATGAAAAGTTTCTGGGACCTGAAAACACAGGCAATGGAAGGTTCCAACAAAAATACAGATGCTCCAGATGCGGCAAGATAAAAATAAGAATTTCGTGATTATATGCGATGTCCTTATTGCGGTAAAGAGATTACAGACGAGGAAAAGAAGACGCACGAGTGCTTCCTTAGAAGAGATGCAGAGCGCGATGTAAAACCGATGAAATGGAAACCCGATATCAAGAAGTAAGCTACTTAACCATTTCAAATATCTTATTGATATCTAGCTCAAAGCCAACAACAGGCTTCTCCAGCCCCCAGTTATTAAGGACCTGCGGGTGGACCTCTCCAATAATGCCTACTGGCTTATTATTAACTATTATAGCTGCTGCTCTTCCGGGAATAAAGCTTTTGTGGCTGGCCTCTTTTAATTCATATTTTAATCCAAGATTCACCATGAGGGCATCCAGCAAAGAGGCTATTGATTCGTAGCTAGTTCTGTTGTCTGTCATCACACACGACAGCTTCTTCATTGTTTTTGTTTTCGTTTCCTCTTTACTGTCCAGAACTACGGAATCGCCTATTTCAAAAATTTTCTGCGGATAATCTATATGAAGATTATTCGAAAGGAATTCTATCATACTTGGCAAGAGCTGATTCCTGAGAACTGTCCAGTTAAGGCTTACAGGATTTGATATCTTGCATACTGCCTGGGCAGGAAGCTCCATCTTCTTGAATAGGTTATCCTCATTGGTTAAGGAAAAAGTCATGATTTCCTGGAAACCAAGACCCACCATCAGTTCTCTTACAGTATCGCAGAAACTCTCAAGCCTACTGGCAGCCCCTAAGGTTACCAGCTCTGGAAACTCCGGCTTTATCTTGTTGTAGTCATAGGCTATTGCAATATCCTCTATTATATCGCGCTGATGCATTATGTCATTCCTGTAGGCAGGGTATTCCACGATTATTTTTTTGCCAGGCCTGGCATTGCACCCGGAATTTTTTAATAATTTTATTATATCCCTGTTATCGATATCAATACCAATAACGCGCCTGCAGTAATCAGGATCAAGAATGAATTTTAACGGTTTTAGATCAGGCCTGATAATCTTTTTATCAGGATATTTTATTGCCATGCTGTATATCTTGCCCCCGCGCTCTGCCAGAGCAGTAACCAGCACGTTTAATGCAACAGATATTCTATCTATCTCGTGCCCAGTGATTTCAATAAACACATTCTTTGTCTTCTCGGTTATCTTTCCTGTGTAAGAAGAATTGATTATCGGCGGTATTGACAACACGTTTTTTTTGCTGTCTATCATTAGCGGGTACTCAGGATACTTGTTTATCAAGTGCCCATAGTCACGGCCGCACGGGTGTTTTTTCAATATCTCCCTTGGTGTCATTGCTTCCTCAGCTTCCAGAGGCACGAATTTTATACCATCCGGCTTTACAGTAGTATATCTTATTGGGAATTTTATCCTGTCAAAGTCATAGACACCTATAGCTGCAAAGTTTCTGTTGCCACCGTAGGTCTGGTGTATCTTTTCCTGGAGCTGTATTATCTGCTTTATGAAGTAGTTGTCAAAGTGAAGGCCCTTGACAACAGCACCAACAGTCTTTGCACGGACCCTCTCAACCTTTTTATCAACAACCATCCGGAATTTGGATTTTCTTATCTTATATTTAGGTATTGCCTTACCAATATGTGTTCTTAGCTCTCGTGCAATGCCCTCTACAGACCATAAATCAGGCCGGTTGGTATCCTTTATATCGACTTTTATCAGGTCGCCTTCTACGCTTTCAACCTCACCTTTTGCATAGAGTATAAGTTCTTCTAACTCTTTGGCCGTCACTTTCTTTTTCATCAGTCTTTGCAAATCCTTCAGGTAAAACTCAACAGTCGGCATTATATCACCATCTTTGTTTCACGCAGCCACTTCAGATCAGATGAAAACAGGTAACGGATGTCTTCTATACCAAGCTTGAACATTGCTAGCCTGTCAATACCAAGGCCCCATGCAATAACAGGGGCATCAATGCCTAACGGCTTTGTTAGCTCTTCGCGGAAGATGCCGGAACCGCCGAATTCTATCCACCCCATTTCAGGATGCTTTGCTGATAGCTGCACAGACGGCTCTGTGAACGGGTAGTAGTCAGGAAAGAATTTCACCTTCTTTGCCCCGGTGATCTCCCTTGCGAACATCTCTAGGATTCCAAGAAGGCTTCTTAGCGTGAGCGATTCATCAATAACAATACCCTCTGCATGGTTGAATTCTATCAGGTGGGTAGCGTCAATGACATCAGGCCTGTAGCAACGGGCAATAGCAAAATACTTGCCTGGGATATCCGGCTTTCCTGCAAGCGTCCTTGCTGAAAGGCATGTGCCGTGTGCACGCGGCATAAGCTGCATTGCTTTTTTTGGATCCCATCTATAACCCCAGCCTTTGCCTCCTGCTATGCCTTTTTCATGCGCCTTTCCAACACGGCTGGCAATATTCTTATCGATGCTTCCGTATTTAGGTTCTTTTAGCTGATAAGTAGCTGCCCAGCTCCTAGCAGGATGGTTCTGCGGTTGGTATAATGCATCGAAATTCCAGAATTCCGTCTCTATTAACGGCCCACCCATCTCTTTGAAACCGAGCTCAACGAGTTTTTTCTTTATCTGGGAAACAAACTGCAGGTATGGCTGTCTTTTCCCTGGATAAACCTTCCTGCCTACAGCCCCCACGTTGTAGGGCTTTAGTTTCACCTCTTTCCAAAGGCCGGTTTTTATTAATTCAGGCGTAAGGTTTGTTATCTCCTTACCAACTGATTTCTTGGCTACCTTGACAATATCCTCTCTTTCTTTTTCAATTAATCTCCTGTTAATCAGTATAGAGGCAGTTTTCTCATTGATCTGCCGTCCATCAGAAACAGCCTTTAGCGCAGTTTCCTCTGGATAATCCTCAGGCTCTTTTATCAGCTCGATCTCGCCCTGAACAGCCATTACCCAGTTGTTTTTCTTTGCCCATTGTATTGCTATTGCAAAATCCTCTAGCTGCCTGGCTTTCTCTATTGTCTTCTTCCCGCTTCTCAGGAATTCAACAAGCCTTCTCTCAGGCAAGCCCTTCTCTAGATATTTCTTACCCTCCTTGGTAAGTATGTACATAGAATCACTTTGTTTTACAGGTTTATAAGATTTGGTTTATTTTATTTATAAAGCCTTTTGGATTCTAAAGAAAACCGTTGTTTAACAGCCATGCTGTATAAGACGCACATTTTTCCCTGTTTACACAGGATGAACAGGTATTTGTACAGAACGTTGTTTCTGTCAGAATACACACCCGTATCACCTTCATTGACCATATTTAAATAACTTCATATCCACACGATGGGAATCTCGAGGTTAATCCAAAAATAAGGTAATAGGTTATTTGATTCTGACTACTTTTCTTATATCAAAAAGGTTATCTAGGGTTCTATTGGCAAATACTACATACAATTCATCCACGGACTTTATATGTGCCTTATATTCTGGTTTGTCTTTGTGGGGATGCTCTTCATGATAATAACGACCAAGTCTTTTCTTTCTTCTTTCACTAAGATTGTTAAAATAAGCAGTATTGTCCATCTCTATAAAATCTATATGCCTGTTCTTATCGTCTATGGGGTATATTGCACCCCTAATACCCTCAAAAGCTATAGTTGGCAGCTTATCAAGATGCCAGAAAAATACAGGACTTAATGTTCCATAATGGGGGACAACAAGCTCATCCTTATGTTTTTTGTAGTAATCAGGATCTACAATAGTCAGAAGGTCAGGCATGTCGCACTCTTTGCATACCTCCTTGTCAATAAAGTCTTTTACTTCATAAATAAGCTCTTCAGGTGGCTCAGTCTTAGCATGCTGATGCTGGATAAGCGACCTTATGCCTATAATACCTTTCCTTTTATCAGCTATTATTCCTTTAATTTCTTCTTCAAAACTCATGGTTCGATATCATCTAATAAAACCTTTTAAAGCTTCTCAGAACCTTAACAAGACGAAAAAGAAAACTATTCATAAATATTTAATCAAAGAAGTATAATTGATATTATGGTTAATAAGACAGACACTATAGATGATATAGCCAAGCGTCGCGGTTTTTTCTGGCAAAGCTCTGAGATATACGGAGGCTTATCAGGCTTTTATGACTATGCGCATCTTGGAGCCCTGTTAAAGAGAAAATGGGAAAATACCTGGAGAGGCTTTTTCCTGGGGACGGATGATAATTTTTATGAGATAGAAACATCGTTTGTGATGCCGGAAAATGTTTTCAAGGCCTCAGGCCATCTCGAAAGCTTTGTTGATCCCATTGTCAAGTGCAGGAAATGCGGCTTAACAGAACGGGCTGACCATATTGTTGAATCAGAACTCAAGGAGAACTTTGAGGGTCTGTCACCAAAGGAACTTTCGGCGCTTATAAAAAAGCATGGCATAAAGTGCCCTAAATGCAAGGGCACATTGGACGAAGCCGGCATCCTAAACATGATGTTCCCTCTTGACGTCGGTACTGGCTCTGATAAGAAGAAGGCATATTTACTGCCGGAAACCGCACAGGGAGCCTACCTTAACTTTAGAAGAGAGTTTGAGTGCCTTAGAAGAAAGCTGCCTCTGGGTCTTGCAATCATAGGCAGGGCTTACAGAAACGAGATTTCTCCGAGAAATGCGCTCCTAAGGATGAGGGAGTTCAGCCAAGCAGAGTTACAAATATTTTTCGACCCTGATAAAATCAATGAACATAATAATTTCAAGGAAATAGAGAATTACAAGCTTAGGATATTAACCAAAGAGAACAGGAAAAGCAACAAAATAGATGAAATAGCATGCAAAGACCTGAAACTACCGAAGTTTTATGTTTATCATATGGCAAAGGTACAGCAGTTTTATCTGGACTTATTAAAAATACCAAGAGACAAATTTCGTTTAAAGGAATTGAACGATGAGGAAAAGGCATTCTATAACAAATACCACTGGGATGTTGAGCTCTTTCTTGAAGAATTAGAATGGAAAGAGGTAGCAGGCATTCACTACAGAACCTCGCACGATCTCGACGGACACCAGAAGATATCAAAACAGGATATGTCTATTTCAGTGGATGGAAAGAAACTTATTCCTCATGTACTGGAATTAAGCTTTGGAGTAGACAGAAACATCTATGCGTTATTGCTGCTATCCTACGAAGAAGAGAAAGAAAGAAATGTCTTCAGATTCCCTAGAATACTGTCACCATATGATGCAGCAGTATTCCCTCTTGTTAATAAAGATGAACTACCAGAAAAAGCAATAGAGATTAAAAAATTGCTCCAGAGCCTGGGGTTCAATGTATTCTATGATGATTCAGGCAGCATAGGCAGGCGGTATAGACGAATGGACGAGATAGGAGTACCAGCCTCAATAACAATAGATTATGAAACATTGGAAAACAGTAGTATAACACTGAGGGACCGTGACTCCATGAAACAGGTAAGGATCAAAAAAGAGGAACTCTGTCTAAAGCTTAGGGAATTCCTGAGCGGAGAGAATTTAGAGGCTCTATAAAAACTACTCTTTTCCTAATCTTTTTGAAGAAACCCTTCTCTTTTCTGTTCTCCTACCCTTTTCTATTTTCTTTCTTATCTCCTTCTCAAGATTATTCATAGCTTTCTGAACAAGTGTAGGCAGATCAGCATAGGTCTTCCCAACCCCGTGTGTTTTTGTTGAAACAAACAGACCAAGAGAGGTAGGCAATTCTATATGCAAAGAATATTTGGTTTTTGGCCCTAGCTTCTTGTGTTTCTTTATATGTATCTTCATTGGCTGCAGCTCTACTGATCTGGAAAGCCTTTGTACCAATTCTGAAGCTGCCTGATGTATTTTATCAGTTACAATTGCACCTTCATCTGTTATGCCTGTTATCTGGACATAAGAAAAACTGCTTGGCTTTACAGTTGACCTTAGTATATCCTTTGCTGTTATCAGGCCAAGAGCACCGTTTTCTATCAGAACCTCTTCATTCTCTTTTAATAATTCAACAACCTCGCTGCTACTATAATCAGCTTTTAGGATAACCGGTTCTCTCATAACAGCACTGACAGAAATTTTATCAATATGAGCCCTGTGGCCCTCTTTGTATCCACTGTCTTTTAATCTGCCGTGCCGTGCCTCAAATCTTCTTTTACCTTCCAAGACCTTTATCAGGTCAAGCGTGCCAATGACCCCTATGAACTTACCGTTCTTTACAACAGGAACCCTTGATACGTTCTTGTGTATCATAAGGCTCTTGACCTTTCCTATATTACTATCCTCTTCGATATAGCAACACTTCTCAACAGCTATTTTGTCTTCAGCCTTAACAGCCTTCATCAGGTCCTGTTCAGATATCATTCCCCTGAGTTTGGAATCGAAAACAGGAACTGCCCTGAGGTTTGAACCCAGGAGTAATTTTATTGCATCCTCTGAAGAAGCATCAGGACTTAATCTAGGAGAAGGTATCATTAAAGTTGATATCTTGGTTTTTAGAGGGTCTATCTCCCTGGTGATGATCTTGTTTAATATCAAGATTCCTGTCAGTTCACCGTCTTTTATAATAGGCAACTGATGTACCTTATATTTTTTCATCAGGCCCAACGCCTGGCTTACTGATTCATCAGGTTCACAGTAGACAACATTCTTATTCATCAGGTCCTTTACAAGCATACTATCATCTATGGCTTGTGCCTTGTTATCTGTAGATATGTGCAATCCCCTTCATTGTCAACTATTGCCCACAGCATCCTTGCCCTTATGTTATGTGCCAGCCTCACTGCCCTGGATAACTCCTGGAAAGAGCAGGTGTAATCCTCAGGCACGCAAAACACAACCCATTTAGTATGCTCCTTGGCAGCCTTCGGGCCCTTCTTCAGCTGCACACCACGCTCATAAACCCTAAAATCACAGCCAAACTTGTAGCCTGTTCTAACTAAAAGACCTCTTTCCCTTAGGTCTTCATAGACCCTGAATCTCTCAGGAAAACGCTTATCAAAAGAACACGCATGCTCATATAATTCCTTGAACTTCATCGGATGAGTGCCTTTCATAATCCTTATCCTACCCTTTTTCAATAAAAGACAGGCCTCTACAAGAGCCAATTCCAGCCTGTTTTCTAATTCCTTACCATAGTATCCAGGCTCATAAACCTGATCTATATTTTCGAATACAAGGACCTTGTCCTCTGCTAGGACAGAATCTATAACCTCTTTTATCATTTCTTTTTCGATTTTTTTCTTTTTCACCATAATAATCACTGGTATCTAATATCTCTCTGATAAGGTATTAAAGTTTTTATTAAGGACTAGTAGTTGGTTTCTCCAGTACCGCAGTTAACCTGGTAGCCTCCTGTACAGACGATCTTGTTATCAGCTATTCCCCATTCTTTTGTTGTTCCAGAATCAATGTCGTTAAATGAGCAGCATATGGCTTTCACAGAATTCCTAACCAGGTTATTAAATGCCTCTAACCGGGTTTCATACATGTTTAGGTAATCTGCTCTCTCTGAATCACACACTGCCATATCTGATTCAAGCTGTGAGTTCTCTTCTGTCAAATCATTTCTTTGTATTTCGCAGGTTGAAAGCTGTGACTGGCTCTGACCCAGGCCAGCATTACATGAATTAAGGTCGTCTCTGGTATCAGCCAGGTTATTGCTGCAAGCTTCCATACTGGCCTTTGTGATTTCTAGGTCTTTTTCCGTTTCGTTGAGCTTTGCTTCAAGGTTTTCTGTGTATGTGATATAACCTGTAACACTGCTTGTTATCAGATAGAACGAGAAGATTAGGATAATTAAAATAGAAACTATGGTTGTGGCTCTGCTGTTCCTTTTTAGAACCCCTAACAGTTTGTTGCTGATTGTGAATGCCTTATATCTGTATTGAAAGGCCATACTTATTATTCGGCGTTTATATTTAAAAAATGATTGGTTTTGCTGAGAAATTATGGGAAGGGTGGGATTTGAACCCACGACAGCACGGTCTTCAGCCGTGTGCTCTCCCAGGCTGAGCTACCTTCCCTTTAGTTAAGCGCCTCGGACAGGACTCGAACCTGTGACCTTTTGGTTACTGTGGATGAGCCTTGAGGCACTTAACAGCCAACTGCTCTACCTACTGAGCTACCGAGGCAGCAAAATACTTATTATTTTATCGATTAAAGTTATAAAATAAAGGATTTAAAAGATTAAATCAGAGAAAGTTACGGAAGGAATGCCTTCTTCTTCAGTTTTTCAGGCAGGTATGTTTCTGACATGAACTTCAGGCCACGGTGTGACAGTGCCTCTATCTCGGCTTTTATACCTTTCTTTATCATCAGGTTTATCTCTTTCTGCCATTCCGGCCTCTTGAACCACTCGTAATTCAAAAGCTCTTTCGCCCTCTTTATATCAAGCTCCCTTGCCTTGATGATACATTTCTTCAGTTCATACTCGAATATGTCTGATATGGTTAGTCCAATGAATTTTGCAGATGGTGTTGCTATCCTGTCTGAGATATGGGCAAGACTCATTGAACCGGACTTTATAACCGAATAGATATACCACCCGTATGCATCGCTGTCCGTGAAAACGTATACAGGTAATTTATATTCCCTGTTCAGCCTTTGTATTAATAACCTGGTTCCACGCGACGGCTGCCCGCCGGTTCCTATCAATATGCAGTTATGCTTTTGCCAGAACTTATCTTCATGAAGGCGTTCAAAACCTGCATTTTTCTCAACCACAAGAACGAAATCAGCATTTACTTTACTGAATTCTATTTCCTCTACTGTTGAGGGTATTGACCAGCCCCCGCTGCCAAGCTTAGACCAGTCAATGCTGTCGCCCCTGTCTTTTATTATGACGTTGCCTGCTACTATGCCCTTTCTGTCTGTTGTCAGATGAAGCTGTTCCCTGAAGATATCCAGAGCAACCTCAAGATCAATTATTATCGGATCGCTTTCGCTCTGAACATCAAAGGTATTCTCGCTTGTTTCAGGCAATGTCCTCTTAAGGTTGTAAAACATGTCCCTTATGCTTGCGTGGATATTCTGGCCTATGAGATCATTGCAGAAAGATGCAACCATCATCGTCTGCATAAATTTCTTTGCATGCGCAACATTGAAGAAGTACCTTTTTGATACCTTGTCCCCAAGGGTAAGCTGGCCTGTGGACTTGTCGTATATTATATTTGACAGGGTCCTTATCGGTATTGATATGTTCGGGTTCAGCTTCTTGTCTATCTGCTCTTCTATTTCACTACCTAACCCCTTTAATTTATTGTTCACTTTGCTCTTCATCCTTATCACTTATCCTGATTCTTTTAGAAATTAAATCCTTAAGTCGGTTTTCTATATCCTTCTCATTCTTGCCTGTTAGCTTGGCTACAGAGGAAGCGACTTCATGTGCATACCTTTCAAAGAGAAGCAATCTCCTCTTTTGTTCACCTACTTTTCGTTTACCAGATAAGAACCTTGATACATCACGGGCCACATCCTGTATTGCCAGCTTCATCTCCTTTACTATTTCTGGATAGCTGGCAATTGCCTCTTTGCTCTCTGATATGAAAGGAACCCATGTGGAACACATATGGACTATAAGCAGAACCGGCGCTGAAACCTCATTTCCACTCTGTGGTAAGTTGTACCGCTTCCACTCTACATTTCTGACAGCCTCGGTTATCGCGCATGCGCCTGCCTGGTACAGCAGTGGCACTCTGTTTGCAAACCGGATAACATCCATCTTATCGGTCTTTGCACCGTACACGATTGCGCACTCTATTATGAATGGGAAGCCCCTGTAGACCTCAGGCTCCCTCTGAACAGTGGTTATGAATTCAGATTCTGGGTACTCTTTCTTGAGGCTCTTTTCCAGTTCCTTGTCTCCTATAGGCGAGAGGCAGTCCAAAGGTGGCCTCTGTATCTTTACCTTCTGCATTGCATTAAGCAGTTTTTCAATCTCATCTCTTGTAAGTTTTGCAGGTTTCAGGTTTCTGTCCAGTCTGGCTGTTTTACATATCAGATTAGATGAGTGGGCACCAAGCGAAGAGAATTCATTTGACAGAAACGAAGCCAGATTCTTGCTCTTGGTTTTGCTTAGCATTCTAAGCAAAACCCCAAACTCCACCCCGTAAGGGTGGGGTCTCATTTCCCTGGCAGGCTTTGGCAGAGCATCAACAGACCTGGGAAACGTAATTCTGGTACCATCCGGCGCGTTGTAAACTATCTTTGCAAACGGATTCGCTATCGACGTCTGTTTTAGGTAATCTTCAATGGTTTTTCTATACCTGCCTATGGTTCTCATCTCTATTTTTATTCCATGCTCTTTCAAGCCGTCGTTTATATCTTCCTCTTTCAATATCTCCGGCTCGTTCTTGATTGTGTTTATGTTGAGTTCATAGTAATGCGTTTTGTTTTTGTTATCAATTTTTGACCAGACCTTGGTTGGAGAACCTGTTGTTAGCTGTGAATATAAAACAGAGCAGCTTATACCAAGCCCCTGCTGGCCCCTGTTCTGTTTAAGCCTGTGGAACTTGGATCCGTAAAGCAGCTTGCCAAATACCCTTGGTACCTGTTCCTTTACGATACCAGGGCCGTTGTCCTGTATTACAATCTGGAATTTATCATCGGATATATTTTTTATCCTGACATTAACATCAGGCAGTATACCCGCCTCTTCTGCTGCATCCAGGGAATTGTCAACACCCTCCTTTACCGTCATCATCAGTGCCTTTGTTGGATTATCAAAACCAAGCAGATGCTTGTTCTTCTCGAAGAATTCGCTTATACTTATCTCTTTCTGCTCTTTTGCAAGCTCAGCAGCAGTCTTCATACAACATCACTCAACTTTTTTGATAACCTTTCAATAAATCTATACACCGTGGAGTGCGGAGAACCTCTTATAAGCTTCTCTATGGCCTCTCTTGTGATATCAACATTTTCATACTTTCCGATTATACTGACAGTTTTCCCATAAACAGCAATTTTTGTAAAAGTCAGTTTTTCTATCTTTTTCTTGCTCCTACCCCCTGTGCCAATTATTCTTGCTCTAACCCTCTTTAATTTTTTTCTATCATCTGGTAAAGGTATTATACATAAATTATTTTTTTCGTCTGTCAGTTCTAAAGCAGTATCTACTGTAAACCCGCGGCCAATGGCCTTTATCATGTTTTTTGCGTCCATTATCTCTAAAGGCCCACCAGCTACTGTTATTTCATCGTTTAATTTTATTTTGGTTTTTGTAGCCTCTTCAACCATTCCCTTATTTTCAACAAGCACGGAAATTCTTTTTTTCGGAATTCGGATTCTGTCAATCATAACAACATTTAGAAACTTTTTAGTATGCCCTTTCTTCTAAGCCATCCAGCTTCAGCAGCAGTGTATCTCCATATTGCATCGCCATTATCATTTTGTATCTCCCAGGGCTTAACAATTACAACATCACCAATACGCATCCATACCCTTTTTCTCAGCTTTCCCGGTATCCTGCATATCCTCATTTTACCGTCATTGCATCTTACCCTAAGCCTGCTCGCACCTAGGGTACTCTCAATAATACCCAGAATCTCGCCCTTTTTCGGTATTCTGACCCTGCCAACTGGTTCCATGTTACCAACTCAATTATTATTTTATAATAATTATTTATATACAACAGTAGCTTCATCTTACAGAATAGTAGTTCCTGTATAATTTCTTGCCCTTCTTTGTAGCAACAAACTTGAAGGAACTCTTTACTTCATATCTAACCTTTAATGCCTTTGCTATCTTGGCAGCTTCTGATTTCTTAAGAAAACGGATATCATAGCCATGCTTTGTTTTTTCTGTTCTGGCTGTTTTCGGCAGCCGGCTTTTAATCTTATTAAAAATCTTGTTGTATTCGCCTCTTATCTGCAGGACAGCCTCATAGTACCTGCCTAATAATTTTACACAGGTGTCGCATTTTCTTTTCTTGATGGTTATTGTTATTTTTCTTTCCTCTTTCTTTTTATGGGCATGCACGATTCCATAGCAGACTATAGTAGCAGCTACCCTGTTTCCATAGCTCTTTAGAGCAATCTCCTTCTTTACGAGTCTGTATTTTGTCTTTATCCTTTTTCCTATCTGTTCTTTTATAATGTCGTTATCTGCTTTTCTCCACACCTTATCATAATAAGAACCGCAGTCACAGACATACAGTAAAAAGTCTTTTATTTCAAATAAGCTCTCCTTGCCAAGAAAACAGCTGCTGCAAAAATTTCCTATCTCTGCTTTTTTACCGCACTTTATACAGAACATGTTAATAATATTGAAGAAATGTTTAAAAAATACTTAGACGGTGTCCTGAAGGGCTTCTAACAATGACCCAAGGTTTTCTATTTCCTCGCCGTATTTTGCGAAATCACCATCTTTTAAGTACGCCAATGCGCTATTGTAATGTTCCATTGCCTGGCTGATTAGCTCTTCCTTTGTTTTTTCTTGTCCTGCCTCACTCTCCCCGAATATTGTGTTCAGGGCCTCTTCCAGGCTTTCCTGCATTGTTAACGAATCACCATAAGCCACGATAACCCTCTTCAGCTCTGGTATTGCTGTCTCGCTTGATTGCAGGTACAGCGTCTCCACGTACAACAATGAATTCTCTATAGGTATCACCAACAAATTGCCTCTTATAACCTCAGACCCTGCCTGGTCCCATAGGGTTATGAGCTGTGATATGTCAGTATCTTGGTCGATACGTGCCTCAATCTGCAAAGGACCGTAGATAAGCTCCTGTTTGCTGAACAGGTACACAATCACATTTCCATAGCTATCATCGCATCTTGCAGCCATCCATCCTATCATGTTGTCCTTACCCCTAGGAACAAACGGTATCATTAAGATGAACTCCTCTTTTTCCTCTTCTGGCAGTTTCATTATCACATAATAAGGCACCATCTGTTGCTTCCTGCTCCTGTATATCTCTTCTGGTATTATCCACTGGTCCTCTTTGTTGTAGAATACCCTCGGGTCCCTCATATGGTAAGTTGAATAAAGACTGGCCTGGATGCTGAAGAGATCTTCAGGATACCTTATGTGTTTTTTAAGATCATCCGGCATCTCAGAGAAGTCTTTGAAGAGGTCAGGAAATATATTTTTATATGTATTGATAATGGGCTCTTCATCTATTATATAATATGTAAGCTTACCGTTGTAAGGGTCTATCACTATCTTAACAGAGTTTCTTACGTAATTGAAACCCCCGATCGGTTCAGAATAAGGATACCTGTCAGTTGTAGAGTATGCATCATAAATCCAGTACATCTTTCCATCACTTATGACTATGTAAGGGTCATTGTCATAACTAAGGAACGGAGCAATCCTGCTTACCCTTTCTTCTATATTTCTGTATAACATTATCCTGCTCTGGTCGGTTATGGATCCTGATAACAGCAATTCTACGGACCCGAATTTCATTGCATACGCCAATCTCCTCAGAGCACTAAGCTCTATCCCGCCATCTCCCTCGTATATTGTATATACATTCTCTTCACCTGTTGGATAATCAAACTCCTCTGTCTTCGTGTTAACAACTACAAAGTCATCGGTTTTTTCACCGTAATATATCTCAGGCCTGTCTATCTGCATGCCAACAGGCGGTATGTCCTTGACA
>Ga0315555_1000021_pt1 | contig 93432 bp, 112 predicted proteins | sample SalMarSW160380MG_FD_202113 | JGI IMG/M metagenome (GOLD analysis project Ga0315555, IMG submission 202113) | Salt marsh sediment microbial communities from the Plum Island Ecosystem LTER, Massachusetts, United States - Salt Marsh Sediment SW1603-80 ... | reverse complement strand
TTCAGGCAGCTTATAGCTCAAGGGCTGATAACTCCTTCTTGTGGCCTGGACGGCTTATCGCCTGAGGCAGCAAGTCAAGCTCTGGAATTAACAGCTAAGTTATCCCGTGACTTGAGAAGTCGATATGCAGCGTGACCTGGCGAAATAACTGTTCCCTCGGGTCGCATCCCTCAAGAGCAAGGGCTGTTATTTCTGTGGGGCTCCTTCTAAAGCCCTTATTTTATTAACCCTTCGTAAGTGTCTGCCGCCTTCAAAATCCGTGGCTAAGAAAGTTTTAACGATTTCCAAAGCTGACTCGGTGTCTATATTTTCCCCCCTGAGGCACAAGACGTTGGCATCGTTGTGCTGGCGGGCTCGCTGGGCTGCAAATACATCACAGCATAAGGCTGCCATTACACCCTTTATTTTGTTGGCAGCTATGCTTATGCCTATTCCAGTGTTGCATATTAGAATGCCTTGATCGAAATTACCCGAAGCCACTGCCTCCCCGACTTTCTGGGCGATATCAGGATAATCCACAGGTTCAGTGCTGTAGCAACCAAAATCTTGATAGCTATGCCCCGCGTTTTGCAGAAAGGGCATAATTATTTCCTTTAAAGCAAGGCCGCGGTGGTCACATCCTATAGCAATGCGCTTCACTATTTACCTCCATGTAATCATTATAGGCTTTGTCAATTTCATCTGGGGGTATGATGCCCTGACGCAAAATTGTCGGCGATTCGCGGGTAACATCCACTATTGTGGATTCCTTGCCGCCAGGACATTTGCCTCCATTGATAACAAAGTCGATTTTTCCTCCCAACTGTTGTCCAACTTCCTCGGCGGTTAAGGCAGCCGGGTGGTCACTGATATTAGCGCTGGTTCCGATTATGGGATTCCCCAGGTGTTGAATGATAGCCAGACAAACGGGGTGGTCAGGAACACGTACCGCTATGGTGGGTCCCGGGGCTAGATAGACAGGCAACGAATCTGTTTTCGGCAGAACCAGAGTTAACCCGCCGGGCCAAAACCGCTTTGCCAAAAACCAGGCAATTTCTGGTATTGGACCGGCCAAGGTCGTCAATAGCTCTACGTCAGCGATGAGCAAAGGAAGTTGACGATGCTTGGGCCGGTTTTTTATCCCGTAAATCCTTTCCACGGCTTTGGAATTGAAGGCGTCAGCCCCCAGGCCATAGACCGTATCGGTAGGGAATGCAATTACCCCACCCATTTGGAGGATTTTAACTCCCTTCTCAATTTCTCGTTGTAAAAAGCCCATCTTTTTCTGAAGTTAGTATAGCATGGTGGCATCCGGGTTAGGAATTTACCCTTTCCATATTCAGGAACTCGGGAAGGCTTTAGCCGCGGGTGAGAAGCCTTGCCAGATGGGAAAAGGCTTAGTCTCTCGGGTTGATAATAGTTCAGGACAATGATAAGCTAAATGTATTCACCACCATAGAATCTGCAATGAAAAAGAAGTCAGAAAGCCACAGAATTGCTGCCAGCGATGATATCGAAGTCTCTACCTATCTGGAGCTGGCCAAAGAGCTGCGTGGCGAGCAACCTGTAGTTGAGCCCAAGTTACCGCCAAGTGAGCGTGAAACTATAGTGGTGCTCGACTTTGGCTCTCAATATAGCATGCTCATTACCAGGCGGGTACGGGAGTGCAATGTCTATTGCGAACTTGTGCCTCATGATACGCCTTGGGAGAAAATAGCTTCCCTTAACCCACGAGGATTTATTCTCTCGGGAGGTCCAGCTAGCGTTTATGATTCTGGGGCTCCTTTGCCTTTACACTACATTTACGAGAGCCGTCTCCCTGTGATGGGCATTTGCTATGGAATGTTTGCTATCGCTTATGACTTGGGTGGCCAGGTGGCTCGGGGAACTAAACGCGAATACGGGCACACAATACTACACATCAGTGCTGAAGACTGCCCCCTTTTCGCCGGCCTTCCTTCTTCTCTCCCAGTGTGGATGAGTCATGGTGACCAAATAATGGAGCTGCCTCCTGGCTTCAAGGCTTTGGCTTACACTGAAAATTCGCCGTTCGCTGTTATAGGTAACGATGGTGGCATTTATGGACTGCAGTTCCACCCTGAAGTGGTTCACACAGCTCAAGGAAAAACTATATTCCAGAATTTTGTACTTAAAATATGTGGCTGCCAGGGCAACTGGACACCAGCTAATTTCATAACTGAGAGCGTAGATAAAATTAAAGAGCAGGTGGGTGGTGGGAGAGTGGTCTGTGCTCTTTCTGGAGGTGTCGATTCGGCAGTAACTGCTACCCTTATTGACCGTGCTATTGGCAATAAATTAACCTGCATCTTTATCAACAATGGCTTATTGCGTCGTGATGAACCTGAAAGGGTGCTTAGGACCTTCAAGCGTAACCTCAAAATGGATGTAGTTTACATAGATGCTACCGATAGATTCTTAGAACGACTTAAAGGGGTTAGCGATCCGGAAAAGAAGCGACACTTAATAGGAAACGAGTTTATCCAAATTTTTGAGGAAGAGGCTGCCAAGTTAGGTAAGATTGATTTTCTCGCCCAAGGCACTCTTTATCCCGATGTCATTGAAAGTACCTCTTCGGAAACCAAAGCTGCGGTTAAGATAAAGAGCCATCATAATGTCGGAGGGTTACCGGCCAAAATGAACTTCACTCTTATCGAGCCACTGAGGTATTTGTTTAAGGATGAAGTTCGACAAGTGGGGTTAGCTCTAGGCCTGCCTGAGGATATGATCTGGCGACAACCATTTCCTGGGCCGGGGTTAGCCATTCGCATCATTGGTGAGGTGACCAGAGAGAAGCTGGAGATACTGCGGGCTGCTGATTGGATTTTGATGAATGAAATCAAAAATGCCAAACTTTATCGCCAACTTTGGCAAAGCTTTGCTGTACTTACTGATGTCAGGAGTGTTGGCGTCATGGGCGACTACAGGACCTATGGCTACTTGGTAGCGGTCAGAGCAATAACCAGTGAAGATGCTATGACTGCTGATTGGGCCCGCCTGCCCCACGACCTTCTTGCTAGAATATCTGACCGCCTGGTTAATGAAATCCCCAGTGTCAACAGGGTAGTCTACGATGTTACCAGTAAGCCGCCGGCAACTATAGAATGGGAATAAATATTAAAGGAGAAAGGGATGAGCCATTCTTTTGAGGAAAGTTACGAAGAACAGCTAGTCATACAGGATGACCTGGAAATGCTCCGCGAGGATTTGATAGGCGAGTTGCAAGCCATTAACCAGTATCAGGAGCATGTATTAGACCTGGAGAATGAAGAGGCTGTGACTAAGCTGGAACATATTATTGAGGAAGAAAAGGAGCATGTCGCAGAGTTACTGAGGCTAATTCAAAATCTCGACCCTGCTCAGGCCGAGAAATTCAAGGAGATTTTATAATGTCATGGCACACAGAGTGAAATTAAAAGGGGTGAAGAAGAATAGGGGGAAGCATAAGAAGAAAAAGAAGCAGTAGGCATTCTCCGAGGCCAAGTTCGGCTGCTTCTAGTGGTAACTTTCACCATCATTCCCAGTGCTATCTTTCAAAAAGCTGGCGTTGAAAAATCCAGAAAATGGAGGACTTAGCACAGCTATCACTTTGAAGACTGACGCGCGAGAGTGAAATTTGAAGATACTAGTCGTTGGTGGTGGAGGCAGGGAACACACATTAGCCTGGAAGATCGCCCAGAGTCCCAGGGTGGAAAAGGTTTTCGCTGCCCCGGGGAATGCCGGCACGGCCGCTATCGCGGAAAATCTGAATTTGCGCCCCACAGACATAGATGGGCTGGGCAGGGCGGCTAAGGAAAACGGCATTGGCCTTGTCGTGGTTGGGCCTGAGGCTCCGCTGGCTTCGGGCATAGTGGACTACTTTGATAGCCTGGGTATTCCTATTTTCGGTACAACTAAAGAAGCCACCCAATTAGAATCAAGCAAGGTTTTTGCCCGAAATTTGATGGAGAAGTATGGCATTCCCTGTCCTGAAGGCGCCATTTTCTCCTCTTACTCTGAGGCTCGTGAATACCTTCAAGAACAGCACCCACCTGTTGTCATCAAAGCCGATGGATTAGCCGCTGGCAAAGGTGTGATTATCGCTGGTTCTTTGGCGGAAGCCAACAAGGCCCTCGGCGACATCATGGAAGCAAAGATTTTCGGCTCCGCTGGCGAAAGGGTAGTAATTGACGAATATCTTAGCGGTCGAGAAGTAAGTCTCATAGCCTTTACCGATGGCAAAACGGTCTCACCAATGGTACCAGCTTGCGACTATAAGAAAATCGGGGATAATGACCAGGGCCCCAACACCGGGGGTATGGGAAGTTACAGCCCACCGGGTTTTTTCTCCGCCGAGATGACAGAAAAGGTAACCAAGGATATCTTAGTGCCGACTGTGAAGGCTATGGCTAAAGAAGGCATGCTTTATAAGGGAGTGCTCTATGCTGGGTTAATGATTGTTAATGGAGAGCCTGTGGTGCTTGAATTCAATGCTCGCTTTGGTGACCCGGAAACTCAGGTAGTTTTGCCTCTTCTCAAAACCGACCTCGTGGATATACTTATGGCAGTAGTCCAGGGCAACCTCGACCGGGTGAAAATAGAGTGGAGTTCCGAAGCCTGCGTTGGAGTAGTTATGGCTTCGGGTGGTTATCCTGGAAGCTACAAAACCGGCTTTCCCATACATGGGATAGATAGTTTGGATAAGGGTGTGCTGGTTTTCCATGCTGGAACTAAATTGGGAAATGATGGCATAATTTATACCGACGGCGGACGAGTGCTCACCGTAGTAGGTGTGGGCAAAGACATAGCTGAAGCTCGGGAAAAGGTTTATAGCAACATTCCTAATATTTACTTTGAAGGTTGTCATTATCGTAAGGACATTGCTTTGAGGGAGATAGATAGGATAAACTCTAAACCCTAAGCACCAAATACTAAACTTTGGGGAATTAGGATTTATTTAACGATGGCATTAGTGGGCATAGTCATAGGAAGTAAAACAGATTCTGAACTGATACAACCCGCGCTGGACATGCTTAAGCAATTGGGCATTGATCATGAACTTTCCGTTATCTCAGCCCATAGAAACCCCGAAAAACTAAGGAAGTATGGCCTGGAGGCAGAGAACAGAGGGCTCAAAGTTATCATTGCTGCTGCTGGCAGGGCTGCTCACCTTCCCGGTGTCTTGGCTAGCTGGACAACCTTGCCCGTAATCGGTGTCCCCTTGCCTACCAGTGAATTAAAGGCCATAGATGCTCTGCTCTCTATAAGTCAGATGCCCGGGGGAGTGCCGGTAGCCTGCATGGGTATTGGGCAAAGTGGGGCAAAGAATGCTGCCTTGCTCGCCGCCCAGATTTTAGGCACCGAGCATAAAGAGATAAAAGAAGCCTATCGTAAGTATAAACAGGGATTGGCAAAGGGATAATATGATTGAACGGTACTCCAGACCTCAGATGAAGAAAATCTGGTCTGATAAAAACAAATTTGACCAGTGGCTCAGGGTGGAAATAGCTGCTTGTGAAGCCCGGGCTGAGCTGGGCGAAATCCCCCGAGAAGATATAGTCAAGATAAGGAAAGCCAGCTACAACCTGGGCCGTGTTGCCGAGTTTCTGAAGGTGACCCATCATGACATGACTGCTTTTCTTAACTCGGTAGCTGAAAGCCTGGGTACAGAGTCACGTTTCATACATCTCGGTCTCACCTCTTCGGATGTTATGGATACCGCCCTCAGTTTGCAATTGACCCAAGCGGCAGACATCTTGACCAAAGATGTGGCGGAGCTTATATCCGTCATAGAGAATAAAGCCGTAGAGCACAAATACACCATTATGATGGGGCGGACCCATGGTGTTCATGCTGAGCCTATTACATTTGGCTTAAAGATGGCACTGTGGACTGAAGAAATGAAACGTAATGCTCAAAGGCTGGCTGAAGCTAAAAAAAATATCTCTGTGGGCAAGATATCCGGAGCAGTAGGCACTTATGCTACTGTACCTCCTCAAGTTGAAAAAATAGCTTGCGCCAAGTTAGGACTCGCCCCAGCTCCTATATCAAGCCAGATAATCCAGCGTGACCGCCATGCCCAATTCCTGACCGCTTTGGCTATTATCGCCAGTTCCCTGGAGAAATTTGCCACCGAGATTAGAGGTCTCCAGCGAACGGAAGTCAGGGAGGTTGAAGAGCCTTTTGAGGAGGGGCAAACGGGCTCCTCGGCGATGCCTCATAAGAGAAATCCCGAACTTTGTGAGCGTATCTGTGGACTGGCCAGGTTGATAAGAGGCCATGCTTTAACTTCCCTGGAGAACATTGCCTTATGGCACGAACGTGACATCAGCCACTCCTCTACAGAGCGAATTATCCTGCCTGATTCCTGTCTGGCGCTGGATTATATGTTATCTATATTTACTTCAATAATGAAAGGACTCAAGGTTTATCCGGAAAACATGCGTCATAACATCGAGCTTAGCCGAGGGTTGGTCTTCTCCCAGAGAGTACTCATTGCTTTAATAAATAAAGGTCTAACACGAGAAGAAGCTTACAAAATGGTACAAGGTAGTGCCATGAAGGCCTGGGAAGAAAAGAAAGACTTTCTGAGTTTGCTTGAAGCGGACAGGCGAATAGCAGCTCATTTGAGCAAAGCTGAATTGAACTCTATATTTGACTATGGTTATTATCTGAAACACGTAGATGAAGTCTTTGAGCGGCTGGGGTTAAGCGGGGCAAGGAAGAAGACAAAGCGAGCTAAGATAGAAGGCCTGGCTCCACGTGCTATCTAGCCTGGGTTAAATATGTCTGTATTATTAGAAACCAATCTATCTCTACCTTTATTTCGGCGTGGCAAGGTAAGAGATGTTTATGATTTAGGTGATAGACTACTCATCGTGTCCACCGACCGCATCTCTGCCTTCGATGTTGTCCTGCCCTGCGGAATTCCTGACAAAGGAAAGGTTCTTAACCAGCTTTCCGCTTTCTGGTTCGAGAAAACAGCCAATATCCTACCTAATCATTTTATTAAGGTGGTTGATAGCAATGTTGTTCTGAATGAAGTGAAGAATCTTCCGAGTCAGCCGGGGCAGTTACCTGATTCTGTTATCGGCCGTTCTATGCTTGTGGCTAAGGCCGAGCGTATACCTGTAGAATGCGTTGTTCGGGGCTATCTATCTGGCTCGGCATGGGTGGAGTATAAAGAGGCTGGGAAAACTGGCCATATCAATTTGCCCTCGGGAATGAAGGAAAGCCAGGAATTATCCCAACCTATCTTTACCCCCACTACTAAGGGCGAGACGGAGCATGATCGCCCTTTAACAGATAGAGACATAAGAGACCTTGGCATTGAAAATCTTTTTGGAGAGTTGGAACAAAAAAGCCTAATTATCTACGGCTATGCTCGGGATTATGCCAGAACAAGAGGCATAATAATTGCCGATACCAAATTCGAGTTTGGTTTCATCGATGGTCAATTAGTCCTCATCGACGAGCTACTAACGCCAGACTCAAGTCGCTTCTGGGATGTCAGTCAATATAAAGTTGGCTACCCGCAACCCAGTTTTGATAAGCAGTTTGTTCGTGATTGGCTTTCAGCTTCGGGATGGAACAAAGAACCGCCAGCTCCTATGTTGCCACCGGAGGTAATAGAGGGAACATCAAAAAGATATCGTGAGGTGTACAACAGGTTAACCGGTGGCGTTCTCTGAGAAGAGCAAGACGAAGGTAGATAGAAGCAAGATCGAGCCCTTTTACGTTTCTATTCAGCCAATACCCTGACCAAGCGTAACAGGTTGCTATCTAATTCCTTCATCTTCTCCCAGGTTTCCCTTAGAGGAGTGAAGGCTATCTCCTCCTTCAGTTCTCCTACCATGTACCCCGACTTGCCATTGACCAGAGCATCCACAGCCGCTGCTCCTAACTTGCTGGCGAGCACTCTATCCCTGGCTGTAGGTGAGCCACCTCTTTGGACATGTCCCAGCACACAAATTCGGTACTCCAGCCTTAATCTCTCCCATACTTGTTGAGCAATTGAAAACACACCGCCTGCCTCATCTCCTTCAGCAACTATCACGATAAAGGACTTTTTACCTTTCTTGAAGCTGCGCCTTATATCAAGGCAAAGCTGCTCTATTTTAGTCTCTACTTCCGGAATCAAGATATCCTCGGCCCCGCCGGCAATTCCTACTTCCAGTGCAATAAATCCCCTACACCTTCCCATGACCTCGATGAAAAAGGGCCGTTGTAGCGACCCCGCAGTATCTCTGATCTTGTCTATGGCATCCAAAGCTGTATTTATGGCGGTATCGAAGCCGATAGCATAGTCAGTACCATAGACATCGTTATCTATAGTGCCGGGAATACCGATCACCTTTACATCTCCGGATTCGGCCAGGGCTACTGCACCACGAAAAGTGCCATCCCCGCCTATAGTTATCAATCCCTCGATGCCTTTCCGCTGCAGAATCTCGTTTGCCTTCCTTATGCCTTCCTCGGTCTTCATTTCTTCACAGCGAGCTGTTTCCAGGACAGTGCCCCCACGGTGGATAATATTGGCTACCGACCTGCGACCCAACTTCACAAAGTTCTCTGCTAATATACCGCGGTATCCTTGGCGCATCCCTACGACCTCCAGCCCGCGACTGGCACCACAGCGGACTATAGCTCGGATGCAGGCATTCATCCCTGGAGCATCACCGCCGCTGGTTAATACGCCAATCCTTTTCATAATACTTTCCGTTTTAGCCTCTATTCTACCATGATCTGTAGAACTATTTTATGTGTCTTGTAGAGAGCCCCAGTATTCTCAACGCTTGACTCTCTTAAACCTTGTAGCTATCTCGATAATACACCAGCAAATACAGCTCTCTAAGCAGGTCGGACTCGTTATGCTTTATGATTTGCTGCAAATAGTTATTATCCTCTGTGTAAAGGAATCTTTGCCATAGCAAAGGGACGTCTCTACCGCTTATTACAGGCTCGTTAAAATAGTGCTCCGCGTGCGAAAACAGCTCGTCCAACTTAGGCCACTTGAGGTAAAGTGCCTCGGCCTTTTCCTTCCAGGGCTGAAATAAGTCTATCCCTTCTATATGAATCCCTTTAGCTTGAAGAAATCCTTTCTCGAAAGCGAGGTTGTAGGCGTAAAATGGCGTGGAGAGCGTCGGAACGAGTTCAGCAAGCTGGGCGATAAACGGCGCTTCTTCTTGCGAACTCCGGCAAATTATCTCAAGGTGGCTCCCTTGTATGTAGCCGAAGAGCACTATCTCATCGTGGCCCATATCAAGGCCGGTGGTCTCCAGGTCAATCAGGGTTCCCTGGGGGATACCCAACATTAACTCTCGGCTGTATGAAGTAATCATGCCTGCACCTTCTCGTTTTCACCCATATTATACAAGCCAGATTGCACTAAGGATAGCATAATAAGGTAAAATTAATACTGAGTGGCTTGGCATGGATTTACAAGGTATAGGCAAGATTCTAATTCTCGGCGGAGCCTTTCTCGCCTTCCTCGGTTTGCTATTGTTCTTCTGGCAGCGAATTCCTTTCTTAGGAAAGCTTCCCGGCGATATATTTCTGCAAAAAGGGAGCTTTCAGTTCTTCTTCCCAATAGTGACCTGCATTATAATTAGCATTGTGCTCACTATCATTTTGAACCTTGTCTTCCGCCTGTTCAGGTAAATGCTAAAGCGGGATAACAGATAATAAAAAGAGCGAGCCCCAACTTTGGAGCTCGCTCCTGAATATCGCTATTCAGTTTTAAATCACCCTTACTCTTCCGCTTCAGCTTCCGGCTGAACTGCCGTTGTCCCTTCTTGGGAGCCTTGCCTCATAGACGAAGAGCTCAGGGCTTCCAACTGCTCTCCAGCAACACACCTTACGCTGCCGGGGAGCTCCGATTGGGAAACACCCATCGGCACAACCAAGCTTCTCTCCGTGTCATGCCCCACCTCCTTGCTAGGCATCGACTATTCTTGCCTAACATATGTATTTTAGCATAATGTAGATAGCTATGTCAACAATACAAACGTAGAGCTTTCGTCGGTCAAAAGTCTGAGTGGTGGGGGAACATGCTATTATAGGTGCAAAAGGACCCGTCAATATGGATGTTTGCGAACAGTTGCGGAGCAAGCTCAAGGAAGCTGTGGAGAGGAGCAAAGCCGATGGCATACTCCTGTCAGGAGGGGTCGATACGGGCATTTTGGCTTTTGTAGCCAGGCCGAGCACAGGCTTCACAGTGGCTTTGAAAGACTCCCCGGCATCTGACCTGAGTTATTCAGAGAAGATTGCGAAGCTCCTGGGAATACGGCATAAGAAAATGGAGTTTACTACGGAAGAGGCGCTTGCCACCCTGCCTGAGGTTATAAAAATACTGAAGACTTTTGACCTCGCCCTGCCCAACGACCTTTCTATATACTTTGCTCTTAAACTTGCTGCGGAAAATAGAGTTAGTTCTGTCATGACCGGCGACGGAGCCGATGAACTCTTCGCCGGCTACTCTTATATGGCAGAGCTTTCTCCTGAAGACCTGGAACGATATATAAGAAAGCTTTCACAAAACTGGCACTTTTCGGCCGGATATCTCGGCAGGGCTTTGGGCGTTGAAGTAAGGCAGCCTTTCCTTGACGAGGATGTCGTTCGCTTTGCCCTGGAGATAAGCCCGGAGCTCAAGGTCAAAGACGGGATAGGGAAGTACATCCTGAGAAAGAGCTTCGAGGACTTGATTCCGGCGGAGATAGTGTGGAGGAGGAAGGAGCCCGTAGAGTATGGTTCAGGCTCCGCCAAGCTGCACGAAATATTAAACAATATGGTTACAGACGAGGAATTCCAATCAGCAAGAAAAGAAGTTGACATAAAGTTCATAAACAAAGAGCACTTCTTTTACTGGCGTATCTATAACGAGGTTGTGGGGAACATTCCCAAAGCCAGGGATGATGAAATTAGCTGTCCCTGCTGTGGGGCGGCGATGGGCACATACCATTGCCCCACCTGCGGCTTCTCCCGCCCCTTGGAGGAGTCATGTCAGCTCGGTTCATGATTTCCACCTGCTGTGATAAGGGTGGTAGGCAGCTTATTAATGGGGTGGGGATAAACACATACTTCGGCTCCGTAAACCCTCTTGATATTCGGCGCTGTGAGTATGTCGGGCGGCGTGCCTTCAGCGTAAACTTTCCCTCCATTTAGCATGACCATCCAATCGCAGTATTGGGCAGCTAAGTTCAAATCATGTAGAGCGATAATGACGGTCAAACTTTGCTCCAGGCAAAGGCTCTTGACCAAATTAAGAATCTCGACTTGATGGTTTATATCCAGATTGGCAGTTGGCTCGTCAAGGAGCATCGCCTTGGGCTGCTGGGTTAGTGCCCGAGCGATAATAAGCCTCTGTCTCTCTCCTCCTGAGAGCTCACTTACTCTGCGCTCAGCGAAGGCTTGGGTGTTCGTTGCCTTCATAGCTTGCCAGGCGATGGCCAGGTCCTTCCCTCCCTCGTAGCGAAGAAGCCCGAGGTGAGGCGTCCGCCCCATAAGCACCACTTCAAAAGCAGTGAAAGCCCCGGGTAAGGCCGGGCTTTGCGGCACTGTGGCAACAAGGCGAGCCAGTTCGTCTCGCTTAATAGTTCTTATATCACGGCCATCAATCGAGATACGCCCGGAGAACAGGTCTATTACCCGGGTCATTCCCTTGATTAATGTCGACTTCCCCGAGCCATTGGGACCTACCAGCCCCAGTACCTGGCCGGGCTTAGCCCTCATGCTTACATTGTTCAAGATGGCTCGATGGTCGTAGCCCAGACTGACATTATCCAGCTCAATCATGGTGTCTTATCCTTTCAGAAGAAAGCGAGCCCCTTCCTTCGCCGCAAGAGATAAAGAAAGAAGGGTGCTCCACAGAGAGCAGTAATTATTCCTACCGGAATCTCCGTAGGGGGAATTATGGTGCGGGCTAAAGTATCGGCCAGGATTAGGAAGATGGCGCCAACTAGCGTGGATAGAGGGAGCAAAAACCGGTAGTCCGGCCCCCAGATAAGCCTCACTGTATGAGGGATGAGTATGCCGACGAAACCGATAAGGCCGGTGAAGCAAATCGCTGAAGAGGTAATGAGGGTGGCAGCAGCCAATAATATGAGCTTGACCCTTTCCACGTTGATGCCCAGTTGTTGGGCTTGCTCTTCGTCAAGCTGCATTACATTTAGCGGTCGGGCATGAATCCAGATGACTACAAGGCCCGCTAATACACAGGGGAGGACCGTCCACACCTCAGACCATTTAGTCAGGTAAAGTCCACCCAGCAGCCAAAAGACAATCCCATGTAGTTCTTCACCGGAAATGGTCATGAGATAGGAAGTGATGGAGGCCAGCAGAGCACTCATAGCTACCCCGGCCAGGATGAGGGTGGTGGCTGGCAGGGTTTTGCCGACACGAGCCAACAGATAGACCACAGCCACGGCGCCTACGGCACCAATGAAGGCAAATAATGGCACGGCTCCAAAAGCCATCCAGGCTAATGTAAAAGGAGTAAGCATGGCGATGGTGGCCCCCAGTCCGGCTCCTGAAGCCACACCTAATAGATAGGGGTCAGCCAGAGGATTACGAAACAGTCCTTGATAAGTAGCTCCGGCTACTGCCAGGGCGGCTCCTACTAAACCGGCCAGAAAGATGCGCGGCAGCCGGATATCAATAATTATCGTTTTCAGAATTTCCAGGCTCAAAGGCGCCCCGAAAATTTCGGGAGAAGCAGGGGTGATATGAACGAAGGGCAGCTGAGAGAGAAGGACTTGAAAGGTAGTGGTAAAGGGTATAGGAACACTTCCCAAAGTAGTGGCAAACACGACTACCACTACCAGCAGTGCAGCGAGCCCCAGTAATGAATAAACTCTGCTTTGCCAGCGAATGGCAAGAGGAATAACAGGCTCACGAAATACCTCAGTTGCAGTACGTGCCATGGTTAAAAAATCCTACACAAATATTAAAAATCAAAGATAAAAAATTAAAATGACAATTCAAAATGCAAAAAGGACTTAGTAAACTGATTTTTAAATTTTGCTTTGTCATTTTGCATTTTCACTTTTTTCTTTTGATTTTCTCTTAGTATTCAATCCCTTCCCGGCTCTTTATCCCCTGGCTATAAGGATGCTTAACTTCCCTCAGTTCGCTGACCAAATCTGCTTTTTCTTTAATCTTTTCTGTGGCGCCCCGACCGGTTAAGACAAGCTCTAATTTTTCCGGCTTCGCCTCCAAAAGAGAAATAACCTCTTCTTCTTTCAGGAAGCCGTCTCGCAGGGCAATGTTTATCTCATCCAGGACCAGCATATCCCAGGACGGGTCCCGGAAAAGCTCTTTAATAAATTCCAGCCCCCTTGAGCATTCCTGGCGAACATCGTCCGGATTAAGTTCCTTGTAGAAGTGAGGATGTTTCTTGGCGAAAAGGAAAGTCTTTATACCCAGCTTTTCCAGGGATTTATGTTCACCGTACCCGAATGCCTCAGGGTCTTTAAAAAAAGAGACTAAGCCGACCTTGAGACCATGCCCGGCAGCGCGGACTGCTTGACCGATGGCAGCAGTGGACTTTCCTTTGCCGGCCCCAGTATAAACCTGAATTAAGCCTTTCTCTTTCATTTCAGCTCCCATTTATTGTAACTCAGCCGAGATTTCCCAGAACCATATGTTATCTATTTTTTTACTTTCACTGCTGGTAACCTTGAGTGCCTTTCTGAAAATAGGCCCGTCGGTGACGAAGGTATGATATTCGCCATTTTCGCCGCAGGGATGGGAGCCAAGTTTGCTAAGTTGCCTTACCAGAGCTTTGTCCAGAACCTTTCCCAGGAAGTTCTCCTCTAATCTGGTGGCGACTATTATAGCTTTGAATTTCAAGTTAAGGAATTCCTCAATTAGCTCTTCTGCCTTTATCCCCCAGAGTGGCAAAAACGCCTTTATCCCTACCTCGCTGCATACCCTCTCCACCCATTCCCGATGCTCTTCCATGTCCATATCGCCGAACACGCCTCCTTCCACCCCCTTATCCTTGAGTTCTCTGACAACCTTCTTAAAGTTCTGTTCATAGTCTTCCCATGACGTCTTCACCTGGATGAGAGGGATGCCGAGGGCTTCTGCTTGCAGAGCTAAAACACTGGCTTTAGTTCCATGGGACCTCGACCGCTTGCCATCTTCGGAGATAAAGTTAAGCAAATATAGAACTTCGTGCCCCTGGGAGACTGCCTTATACGTCGCCAGGGCACATTCCTTACCCCCGCTCCAGGAGGAAAAAACCTTCACTTAGCTAATCCTCGGGCTCCTCAGGAAATATATCGGGTTGTATGAGATGGGCAAACCACTCTAAGCCCTTGACCAGTCTGGGACCCGGGCGCTGAACCAAGTTATCATCGCACGTGTACACTCTGTCGTTTTGTCTGGCATCAGTAACGTTAAGTGCAGTCTCGTTCATTGCCCACTCGTATATCCCCGGCCATGCGCTGGTGATAATTACCTCTGGATTGCGAGCGATGACCTCTTCGATTGAGATTGTTGGATAACCTGTGATGTTACCACAGATGTTCACTCCACCTCCCTTTTCAATTAGCTTGTGGATGAAAGTTCCAGCACCAACAGTCCACAACGGGTCATGCCAGGTGATATAAAAGACCCTCGGCCTTTCTTCCAATTCTTCGGTCTGGTTAGTTACTGCTTGAATCCTGCTTTCCATTTCAGATGTGAGTGCCTGGGCTTCCACCTCCTTATCGGTTATTTCCCCTACTGTTTTAATATCATTAAGCAGGTCATCTAAATCAGTAGTCTTTATACCGAATACTGTAAGCCCCAGTCCTACCATATTATTGATAACGTCCATGGTAGTACCATACGCAACTAGTACGAGGTCAGGGTTGAGAGCAACTATCTTCTCTATATCTGGTGTGTCATAGCTACCCACCTTTTCCTTGTCCAAGGCTTCCGGAGGATAATCGCACCAATCTGTAACCCCCACCACTTTATCCTCCAGACCCAGGGCGAACAAAATCTCGGTGTTGGAGGGAGCCAGGGAAACAATTCTTTGGGGTGTCCCGTTAATGGCGACCAGCCTTCCCAGGTCATCAAATACATAATCTACTGTTATCTGCCCGGTAGGGTTGCAGGCTGTCAGGACAAGAGACATGGTCAAAAGCACCAGGAACCAGTTTATACCTCGGGCAAAGATTTGCTTAAATAACCTTTTCATGCGAGTCACTTTTGCCTCCCTTTACGCAAAATTACTTTATTATATACAAGTGCGCTTGTTTTTCACATTCTAAATACTGCGGGATAAAATGTCAAGGGATTTCAGGGCAATATTTGAGAAAATTTTGCAGTTCAGAGGGATATGCGATTAGGCGATATAGAGAATTCCCTTTTTGCCCCACGTGATAACTTTAAATTTGGGGGTTCCCTATCTTTTCTTCAGGTCAACAATCTCATAATCTAGGTTTTCCTCTTCCAACCGCTGCACCAAAATTGAAACCTTATCCTCACTGCAGACAACCATGAAGGACAGGCCACAGTAAGCTGCCTCTATAGCTGCTTCTCGGACACCATGAACGTAATCAGGCTTCACACCTATCTGCATCAATGCTACCAGGGCTTCCGTGCCCATTGCTCCCACCAGCCTCGCTTCCATTATCTCCTTTTTCAATCGGGCAAGGTCAGTGCTCCTGGAACCTCCATCCTGCACATTGGGCACTTTGCCTATCATTACTTTAGCTGACTCGAGTTTTATTACTCCTTCAACGTTGCGAATTCCGACATCCTGTCCTTTTTTAGCCTCAGTTACGGCTATCCCTTTAGCCCCTTTACCAGTAATGACGTCGGAGGCGAAGAGCAGGCCGTCCTTCATATACAGCGATGCTGCTTGGCCAGCGGATAAGTCGCTATCGGCTATGGCAGTTGTAGTTGATATATCAGCCACGACTTTGCTCACAACCCATGCGTAGCTATGTAGCTGCCGCGACATCTGCAAAATCCAATCTACGCCCTCCTTGGTTACTTTATATCGGGAGCGACCCTCGGAGCTCAGCCAGCCGTCATTTATCAATTCCTTCACATATTCGGAAACCGCCTGCGAAGTGATGCCCAACCTTGGGGCGATATCTTTCTGCTGTATGTTAGGCTGGTGTGCTGCTATTTCCACCATTATCTGAAACTTAGTAGCCAGGTTTTTGCTCTTTAGTATTTGTGCCATATTAAGCATTATATCACTTACTAACCAGCCTAGATTAGTAAAGCGAGCTGGGGCAAATGCCCCTCAATATGCACCTGTTGCAGAGAGGCTGACGAGCGTGGCATATCCGCCGGCCATGCTCTATCATGTGGATGTGGAATTGATATACCTTCGAGGGCGGAATTTGCTCCTGAAGCAAGCTATGTGCCTTCTCTGTGGAGACCTTGGAATCAATTAGTCCCAATCGTTTAGCTACCCGAAAAACGTGGGTATCTACAGGCAGTGATGGCTTCCCCAGGGAAAAAAGCAGCACACAACTAGCTGTCTTATGTCCTACTCCAGGCAGGCGCGTTAAATAATCTTCAGCTTCAGTCATAGGCTTCGATTCGAGGGAATCAAGGCTGATATGACCCTGTTCCTTTTCAATCTGCTTAAGTACCTGCTTGATTCTAACGGCCTTGATTTGGGACAATCCCCCGGACTGAATGACACGGGCGATATGCTCTACTGGAGCCGAAGCCATAGCTTCCCAGCTATCGAAGCTAGCTTTAAGAGCGGCAAAGGCTCTGCCCGAGTTGGCATCCGAGGTATTTTGGGACAATATGGTTCCTATGAGCACATCAATAGGGTCCCTGCCTGACTGCCACTTGCGAGGACCATATTCTTGTCCTAAGAGCTTAATGACTTCTTCGATAGCCACCAGCTAAAAATATCATGTTGCACCTCTTGATGCAAAGGTAATTGCTGCGCAAGCTTTAATAGAGCATATAGTGATTGGCGCGAATTAGGACAAAAAAGAAGAACTCGGGAGTGTAGTGTCGGAGTTTATCTACGCCACTCTACTGGTTTGTTCCAGGCTTCTCTCCAATCGCCTGAATGTCCGTTAAGTTCCGCCAGGAAGCGGGCGATTTCCTCGCGCTTATATCTGCGGTCACCCCGGGGGGTAATGCGGTATGCCCTTATTCTTCCGTTGTTACTCCACCGCCTCAGGGTGTTAGGGTGGACATGGAGGAGCTGGGCTACTTCCCTAACCGTCAGCATGTCATCCATATGTTCATCATTTGTCATATCTTTCCCCATCTCCTCTTTAATTAACATATCTTAAGGGTAACTCACTTCAGCTAACCGCACAATCACCCAAAAGTATCAATTTGATTGGAAAATGGTCATGGGAAAAAAGTCCCCGGTTGGTAAGAAAGGTTAATTTAGGTATATTGACTTCCCTTCGAGGAGATGGTACTCTTATATTGAAGCAGTGTTTTCTTATAGGAATTATTCTGGCATGTTTCATTATTATGAAAATTTTAGTTGTTAGCCACTCCCAAGACTTAGCGCAAGCTATTTCCTCTATCCTGAGAGTAAGATGGCCGGACTTAAGTTTAGTCCAAGCCAATGAAGCCAGGGAAAGCCTGGAGCTTATACATAGCGAACAACCAGACATCGTTATGTGTCACCTTCATGAGCTACGAGAAGGAGCACCATCCCTGAATTGCTTTGACCTCATCAGCCAGATTCACAGCTTCTCCAGTGTGCCCCTCCTTGTTATTAGCCAGAGTGATGATGTCATGGACAAGGTAAAAGCTCTGGAGATGGGTGCTGACGATTGGGTGTCTCCATCTTTTATCCCTATGGAATTTATTGCTAAAGTTAATGCTATTCTCCGCCGCCGCTCCCCTAATAAGCACGGTATTTTCCTTTTCCTGAATGACAAGCTGTCTATAAATTACGCCACCCGCCAGGTACGCATCTCGGGAAGGTCAGTGAAGCTAACCCCTATTCAGTATAAACTCCTTTGTCATTTAGTCGAGAACCAGGGAAGGGTGTGCAGTAGCGCCGAGCTACTACAGCATGTCTGGGGTCCAAACTATGGTGATGCGAGAGAACTCCTCAAGCTGAGTGTTTACCGCTTGAGGTCTAAAATCGAGGAGGATCCCTCGAATCCAGAAATCATCTTCAATGAAAGAGGCATAGGCTACATTATCAGAGCCTCTGGTTCGAGTTGGTAGAGACCTTTCTGAAATCATTGTAACCAAAAAGAAACCTTTTGTAACCAAAAAGAAACCCCTGGTAACCGAGTAGCTACTGACTTCTCTGTCATTCCCCATTACACTGGACTTAATATAGTACTTAAGTACTGGTACTTAAGTATGGATTAAGCATGGAGAAGATTTTGCTCGTTTGCCCCGACTTAGCGATGACAGATAACTTAGATTTTGTATTACAGCATTCCGGTTTTCGAATTATAAACGCTGCCGGGAGCGGGCAAGCTTTGGCCGAGATAGATAGAAACGCTCCTGACCTTATATTGATGCGCGAGAGCAGCCGCAGACTGAATGGAGATGAGCTTTGTATTCGCATTCGGGAGCTATCTGATGTTCCCATCATCGTTCTCGGGCAGGAGCCAGAAGAGGCGGCGGGAGTCGAGTTTCTGGAAATGGGCGCCGATGCTTACCTGCCCTCTCCCTTGATCTTGAGGGAATTGCTGGCCAGGGTTCGCTCCTTGCTGCGCCACACCCGGGCCTCTCAAGAGATATGAAAGAGAATAGTTAAGTTTGAAAATGCAAAATAGTCTGAATCCAAGAAATTTTTTGAGTATTACGATTGCCGATGCCCTGGACCTGTTCCGAGGGAGGGTCGATCAGGGCGACCGGGCTTCCTTATCAAGTCTCCACTCCCCCGGCGGAAGTTCTTTCTCCGTTTGGTGGAGAGACAGGGTGAGGGTGAGCGCGGTAAGGCACGCCTTAAATTAAAGATGAGGTGGAAGTTTAATGAGAAACTCCAAAAAAGGAGGAACGTAAATGAAGAAAATAGGACTTTTATGTATGGCACTGGTCCTGGCACTGGGCATGCTGGGCGTGGGCTATGCAATGTGGAAAGATGAAGTAACCATCGAGGGCACGGTCAACACCGGTACTGTCGAGATAGAAATTGTTGAATTATCCGAGACATATGTTTACAAAAACGTGACTAGCAGAGACATGGTAATGTCGCCTGTACCGCTAGTCGGAGCGGACCTTGAGCTTATCGCCAGCGCGACCTCCGAGGATACGAGCACCCCGACCGAGAAGAAGGTAACCATGACCTTCACGAACATCTTCCCGACATGTCAGCCAATATCGGCCGATGTTATGCTCCACTATAACGGCACTGTCCCGGCTCATGTTGCGCTTGTTGCAGATGATGTTGACCCGGCAATCGAGGACTACCTGATCCAGACCTGGCTTGTGTGGGATGGACAACGGTGGGTAGAGCAGGACATTGATGGGATCCAGCTCCACTACTGCAACTCGATTTGGCTTATTGTATCTCTCAACGCAACCGCTCTGCAGGATGACGGTAGAGACGCCCAAGGTCTGTCGGGCAGCTTCACCAAGACCATTGTGGTCCACCAGTGGAACGAACCCTATCCGCCAGAAGGATAAAGTCAGGACCGGTGCGGGGGCTGATGATGCCCCCGCCCGTCCCCCGAACTTTGGAGAAAGGAGACTATAAGGGGGAAATAAGATGAAAAAGATTGGTTTACTTTGTTTAGCCCTGGTCCTGGCACTGGGCACTCTTGGCGTCGGCTATGCGATGTGGTTCGATGAAGTAGTCATCGAAGGTACGGTGGACACAGGTACACTTCGCCTTGGCATCGTTAAGGCAGACGCAACGCTTTATCAGGATAAGGATGTCGCTACAGTGGAACTCGACTTCGAAGGTGAAATAGCGCCCTGGGAATGCGATATACCTCCCGGCGCGGAAGATTTTGCTTATGAGAAGCTGTTGGTTACCCTGAACAACACCTTTCCCTGCTTAACGGTAGATATCGAGTTCTACGTGGGCGCGGTGACGACCGTACCTATCCACATAACGGATCTCGAAATGACCGACCCCAGCGGAGAACTCACTGTGGTGTGGATTAGCCTGCCGGGTAATCCTGGCGATCCTAACGGTTACTTTTATCGCACGGGCGGTGACCCTCAGGAAGATAGGGTCTTAACCTTCACGGTTATCAATCTTGTAAGCTCGCAGCTCCATGATTGCGATTCTGACAAGGCTGATTTGATCTTGCATGTTGAGCAGCCGGCGGAGCAGGACCACGAGTACCAGTTCGAGTTTAAGGTAATAGGCGAACAGTGGGCTGAGTGTCCACCAGGTATAGCATAAAGCCAGACTAGGCACTTAAAAAGTTAAAAGGAAGTGCGGGGGTGTATGTATTTACCTCTACCCCCATTCCACCCCCGCATCAGTCCCCCTGCTTGGCAGGGGAAGAGAGAAAGGCATAGCAGAAAGTCTTTCCCCCTTCTCCTGGAAAGGAGAGGCGAATAGTGTTGATGCCTTTCCGGCATAAAGGTAAGGTGAAAATTTGAGAAAAAGGAACAGATTTGCCAGGCTAGGAGTGTTGTCCATAGCTCTGCTTCTGTCCCTGTGCGTCATGGGTATTGGCTACGCTGGCTGGATGGACACAGCCGATATCAATGGCACGATGCAGACGGGCTATATCGAGGTTGTGCTGAGTCCGGGCGCGTGTTCACCTAATAATATTAGCTGCTCCGTGGGTGCTCCGCATACCCTGCAAATTACCCTCACGGAGGCGGAACCCGACACCTATACCTGCGGTTTCACCATAACGAATACAGGAACACTACCTGTAAAGATACAGAGCATTGATATTGACACATCGAGCGTCCCGGGTGGGGTTGACGTGTCTGTAACAGGAGTAGTGAAAGGCACCCAAATAGAGCAGGCTGGAGAAGAAGACGATAGCGCTGAGGGGATGGTGTTTGTTGTTGTGCCCGAAAACGGCAGCGTGTCGTTCTCCTTTGATGTTATCTTCTCATTTGTCCAGTGGAACCTGTATGAAGAGTGAAGAAGAGGCTAATAACGAGGTAAAATTATAATGATGTTAAGGGGGTTAAGTAGACAAGCCAGGCTGGGCAGGTGGCTGATTATCTCCATGGTGGTGGTGGTTGCGCTGGGAAGCCTCGGGGTAGCTTACGGTTATTCGTCAGGCACACTGCAAGCCGGCGATATGATGGCAATGGCCTGTACTACCGGGCCATTAAAATGGGTGGTTTCCAACGATGACGGCAAGGTGACTAACATATGTTCTTATGGAGATATTGACCCCGGCGATAACGGCGGCGGCACTAACTACGATAACTGGGGTGGGCAGAGCAGCGATGATCCCTCGGAGCCACAGACCAGGGGAGTCGTATGCGCCAGGTACGATAAAGATGTGGCAAGGACGACAGCATGGATGTCATGCGACCGTAAGGAAATCACCGTGCTGTTGGAAAACGCCTACCCATGCTATTACCCGACGGTATTCTTCGGTCTGAAGTGTCCCGATTCCAATCCAGGGACTATCACAAGTATTGTTATTGATAACCCTTATCCAGATGCACTCACTGTTACTATCAGTGGAATATATGAAGGGCAGACAATACCCAAGTGTGGGGAAATTACTGGTGCCGTGCATGTCCACGTCGAGCAGGCAGCTGCACAGAACACATTCTACACATTCAACGTCTTGATTACAATTGACTGCACAACATGCGGCAAATGCGACACCGCCTACGCCTACGGCGAGGAATATGCCACTTGCTTCCTTGATTGCGGTTTCAGCAACTGGGGCTGGACTAATGGCCCACTGGGACCAGGTTCTTACGAATTCGAACTCTGGGCGGGCGCCGCACAATGCGATACGTCCAAAGGGACGCTAGTCGGCTGGCTAAGTGTGGATTACGACGGCTCAACGGCTATTGTTACCTACAACGTGTACGAAGGCAATTATATGACAGCGACACACCTGTATGTAGGCAACGACCGTCTACCTAAAAACAATAAGGATATAGAGACAGTTGCTCCTGGCCAATACCCATACAAGCATGATGGCCTGAACAATGTGACAACAGACAGTTACACGGTGACCGGTTTATCCGGGGACATCTATGTAGTTGCCCACGCCGATGTCTGCTGGCGGGTCAATGGGGGTAATTCGTGGAATTGCTGGAGTTGGGGTAGTTCTTGGAATTATTGGAGTTGGGGTAATTTGTGGAATTACGGGAGCTGGGGTCATTGTTGGCAGTGGGGGCATTGGAATTGGTGGTAAGTCGAAAAGCCTGAACAACCTTCGGATTTTAGCTAACCTCACTTGACGCGCTGTAAGTCCATCCCATATAGTAGCGTTACCTTGGATATAAGCCTTAGAGACGACCCGAGATATAATCGATGGCTTGTTTTTGGTCTGCTTGCCGCTATATACTGCCTGATAAACCTGGGACTGCCAAGTCTCCCCATCGACTCATTCATTACTGCTTATGTCATCCAGCCGATACTCTGGGGCCTTTTGGCCTGGGCAATACTGGTCCTGCCCAGGTACAGGACCGCCGGCGGATTGAGGGTCAAGGCTGCCGTTATCCAGTTGGCGCTGATGATTGGCTTCTTCCAGGTGCTGTTATATGTCATTGGCGGACTCTTCTCCAGCTTTGGCAGAAGCCCTTATTCCTTCACGCCAGCAGGCATCCTGATTAATCTTGTCTTTGTTGGCCCGATGCTGGTCGGTATGGAACTCAGCCGGGCCTGGCTCGTTAACCAACTGGGGAAAAAACATACCATTCTGGCGTTAGTTTTCGTCTCCGTGCTCTACACCCTGCTATCCATCCCGTTGGCCCGTATCGTCGGTCTTACGCTGGAGCTTAACTCCATCGCATACGTAAACTCGACCATCCTGCCGACATTGGCTGAAAGCCTGCTGGCTTCATTCCTGGCTCTGCTGGGTGGGCCGGTGGCTGCCATTGCCTACCGCGGGATACTCCAGGCGTTCTGGTGGTTCTGCCCAATTCTTCCCAACCTGTCCTGGGCATTCAAGGGACTTATCGGAACGGTGGTGCCCATTGTCGGGTTGGTGCTGGCAAACAGCCTGCGCTCCTCCCGGCACCGGCCCGGACAGGCAAGACGAGAAAGGGAAGGCTCTGTGGCAGGCTGGGTTGTTACTACGATTGTCGCCGTAGCCATAATCTGGTTTGCCGTCGGGCTGTTCCCGGTGCACCCGACCACGGTAATCAGCGGCAGCATGAGGCCGACCCTAGACGTCGGCGATGTCGTCATCATCGCTGAGGTGTCATCGGATACTATCAAGCCGGGCGATATTATCCAGTTCCGGGAAGCGCAAGGGATTACCACGGTACACAGGGTGGTCGAGATTCAGGAAGTGGGAGGGAAAACATTTTTTATAACCCAGGGGGATGCCAACAGGGAGCCAGATGCCAAGCCCGTCATTCCCGCGAATGTGGTCGGTAAAGCGATTTTTGACATTCCCAAGATAGGCTGGGCAGTTATAGCGGTTAAGGAATTCTTTATGGGATAGCTATGAAAGAGCAAAAGGCAAATCCCGGGCACAAAATCCCAATGACAAAAGGCGTTGTGCCTGATGAATCAGGCAACTATGAGAATCTTGTTTGACACTTTGGTTGTTACTATTTAGAATAGAGGCTTAAGCTGATGAAAGTCTGGAAAGCGTTTGCCCGCTCAAGAAGGCTAAGAATAATTTGCTTCGCCCTGGCTGGTGCTCTGCTGGTGGCTTCAATAGTTGGGTTGGGACTTAATGCGGCGCCGACCGAGGAAATACCGGCGGGGAAATACGAACATAGTGGGCAGTTCGACTACACTGTCTACCTCAAGCCCAGTTTCCTTTACGGTGATGTTATGCAGACCAAGGAAGAAGAGGAGGAGGCCTCTGTGATTTTCTTCCGGGATATCATTCGAGAGGTACGACTGGCCTTCAGCTACGACTTTGATTCCAGCCAGTCGCTGGCTAATACTACTAATGAGGTCGTGGTGTTAATAATTGCTGAAGAGCCTGGCTTGTGGCGAAAAGAAGCGACACAATTGGAGCAGACCTATGAGGGGACGGAATTCACGGTGGACTTTCCTTTGAGTCTCAGTTACCTTGACCGTATAGTCGATGATATTGAGGACGATATAGGAATTGCCAGTAGCACGAGGAAATTCACCATCAGGGCTGTAGTCCATACCACGGCTGAGACTGCTCTGGGCAAGACCATTGAGGATGAATTCAGCTATGAGCTTACAGCCACGCTCACTGCTAAGAAATTAGAACTGAAAGGCGACCTTGAGGATACTGAGGAAGGTTCCAAGGAGGGAATAAGGTATGAAGGGAAGGGCCGGTTTGACTACGAGGTATATCTCAGGCCAAATAATCTTTATGAAACAGATGTGCTCAGGTCGGAGGCGTCTCCTGTGGCGGAGCCTCCGACAGGACCTACATCATACACTCAAACCCTGGGCCCGGGGCTGGTGTACTTTCCCAAGATAATTGACAACATCAAAGCAAGTTTTTCTTATCAGTTTCTCTGCGATAGCCCGATAAGCGAGCAATCACAAGAAGTGGAAATCAACGTCATAATAGAAGATCCAGATAAGTGGAGCAAGAGCCTTGTCGTGGTGCCCGAAACAAGCAAAGTAGGCAGCTTTACTATCTCCTTTCCTATAGATATAGGATATTTCACAACGGTGATTAATGCCATTGAGGAGGAGACGGGCGTGCGTGAGAGTTCCTACAAAATAGTGATTAAGGCTAGTGTCTACACCGTTGCCCACACCGATCAGGGCACGGTCAATGAGGTCTATACCCAGACCTTAGGCGTTAATCTGGGGGGAAATACCCTCACCTTTAGTAAGGAGCTATCCGGGTCTAAATCGGGTTTCATTGGTGGGGCTGCGACAACTGGGACTTCCGGGGGAGGTGGCTCGAGTGCGCCCTGGATTATTGGTCTGGTGATAGCCTTGCTGGCTCTTGGCTATTTTGGTTGGTGCCAAATCCAGCTTAGATTGGTGCCGGTTAGTGCTGGTGAAGTCGAGGTTGCCCGGGCTAGAAGGAAATACAGGCAGATGATGGTGGATGTTGAAGAGCTGCCCGAGGTAAAACCAACTGAGACAGTTATACCTCTGAGTTCACTGGACGATTTGGTGAGAATCGCTGATGACCTGGTTAAACCCGTGCTCCATCAAGTTGATAAGGGGAAGCATACTTATTGCATTATTGATAGCGGCGTAAGATACCTGTACGTTATCGAGACCTACAAGATAATGCTAGATCATGGTGTTGATTGAAGCTGCGGAGAACCAGTGCCGGAAAGGCTGAATATTTCTAGAGATGAAGAAGTGGCCAGTTAATCGTAGTGGTAGAGTTCATCTCCGCTCAAGGTAAATCGCCGCATGGCAATCCCTGTGGCTAAATTCTAAATCCTGAAATACAAGCTCTAAACAAATTCCAATCTAAAAATTGAGATTGATTCGGCAGTCAGCTTGAGTGTTCTAGGAGAGAGTGTCCCCGATAGCATTTGCGGCAACCTGACGAATCAGATAAGATAAGCATCTCAAAAACGGTAGATAAATATGACTCTTGTAGAGAAGATATTAGCTAAGAAAGCCGGGAAGAAAGTTGTCAGGCCGGACGAGATTGTCGAGGTCTCTGTTGACCGGGCAATGATACATGATGCATTAGGTGCACATACGATTGCCAAGTTCAGGGAGCTAGGCGTTGAAAAGGTCTGGAACCCCGCGAGAATAGTAGTGGTGCTGGACCACTATGTGCCCAACAAGGACATCGATACTGCCAAAAAGTGTCTCAACATAAAGAAGTTTGTCATTGAACAAGGCATCGAAAACTACTATGAAGTAGGGAAGGGAGGCATAGCCCACCAGGTGCTTGTAGAGAATGGGTATGTGCTGCCAGGAATGATTCTTGTTGGTGTGGACAGCCATACCACTACATCGGGTGTAGTTGGAGCTTTTGCAACCGGTATCGGTGTTGATGAAATGGCCGTGGTCTTCAAAACGGGAAGGTTATGGGAGCGTGTTCCGGGTACTATTAGGATAAATGTTGAAGGCAAGCTTATGCCTCCAGTAATGTCGAAGGACTTGATGCTTTTTATATTGAAAAAGTTGGGTGTAAGCGGTGCCCTGTTTAAGTCCCTTCAATATACAGGCTCGGCCATAAACCAAATGAGCATCGCAAGTCGTATGGTATTAACCAATATGGCAATAGAGTCAGGTGCCACTAATGGTATCATCGAGCCTGACCAGAGGCTAGTGGATTTCCTCAGGGCAAGAACCAGCCAATCCTTCGAGCTTATTCAGGGCGACCAGGATGCGGAGTATGCGGAAACACTTGAGTTTCACGCTGATGATATTAAGGAGCCCATGGTTGCCGTGCCCCCCAAGCCCTCCAATGCTGTGGGAGTAACTGAAGTTGAAGGGACCAGGATTGACCAAGCGTTCATAGGCTCGTGCACCAATGGGCGCCTGGAAGACCTCAGGGTTGCTGCCGAAATACTCAAAGGTCGGAAGGTAGATAAGCTTACCAAGGTTATCGTCATACCAGCCTCGCAGAAAGTCCTTAAAGCCGCTTTGGCAGAAGGGTTAATAGCGACATTTGTGGAGGCTGGGGCTGTGGTCGGCCCACCCACCTGTGGTCCGTGTATGGAAGCACATATGGGCATACTGGGACCAGGCGAGGTTTGCATAAGTACAGCAAATCGTAACTTTCAGGGCCGGGTGGGAGATGTGACCGCCAAAATATATCTGGCATCACCGGCGACTGTGGCAGCCTCGGCTTTGAAAGGCAAAATAAGTGACCCAAGGGAGTTTTTCCAGGAGGTATAGATGGAACTCAAAGGCCGAGTCTGGAAGTTTGGTAAGGATGTTGACACTGATGAGCTCTTTGCCGGAAGGTTCATAATGGGTGGTGATGAAACGAGCCAGAGCCAGTATCAAGAGTTCATCGCCAGAAGCGGGCTAAGCGATGTCGGACATCGTGAGAATGTGCCCAAGGATTTCCTAACCAATGCTGCCAAAGGGGATATTATAGTTGCCGAAGAGAACTTTGGCATTGGTTCAAGCCGGCAGCAGGCTGCGGAAACTCTGAAATTTAAGGGTGTCCAGGCTGTAGTTGCCGACTCAATCCACAGGATATTTTTCAGGAACTTCTGGAACCTTGGCTGCCCGGCCATAGATTTGCCGGGAATTTCCGCTGAATTTGGGACCGGGCATGAGATAGTTATTAACCTGAGGCAGGGGACTATCAAGAACCTCAATACGGGCAAGGAGTTTGAGTTTCGCCTGATAATTCCAACGTGGTTTATAGACATGGTGGAAGCCGGGGGTCTAATTCCATACCACAAATCCCTGAAAGCTTAAATTTTGGAGCCGATTTCTCCGGGTTTTTAACCGGCCTTTAATTTAGTCTGAATTTTCTTGATTAATTATCTATAGCCAATCCGTTTATACCTATGCTCTTCCTGAAATTTATGATAGTGTATCCCGTAGGATTCGATGCGGAAAGTAGTTTGGGATATGGACCCTGGCATCGATGATGCCCTGGCTTTAATTCTGGCGTTGAAATCGCCTGAAGTCCAGGTTCTGGGTATCACCACGGTGGCAGGCAATGCCCCCTTGGAAATTACCAGCGCCAACGCTCGCCGGGTATTGGAATATCTGGACGTTGGCGGTATCCCGGTAGCAATGGGGGCAGCAAACCCTTCGAAGCACACTTTGGAAGATGCCTTAAGCTACCATGGCTTGGACGGACTGGGGGAGTGTAGCCTGCCTTCTCCCAAGCTCACACTGCACCCGGCTAAAGCCTGGGATTTTCTTGCCCAGTCGGTTTTGGATGCTCCCGGTGAAGTTACTCTTGTAGCCACGGGACCCTTAACCAATGTAGCTTATGCTTTTGAGCTTCATCCTGAACTGCCCGAACTCTTAGCCGGGCTGGTTCTCATGGGAGGTGCTTATGGTCTTACGCCCTATGGCAAGGGAAATCAAACTCCCTTTGCTGAGTTCAATATCTGGCAGGATCCTGAGGCTGCTTATATAGTATTCAACTCTGGGGTGGACATCTTTGCTGTAGGGCTTGATGTAACGATGGACCCTGCAGCTTGTCTGAATGGCCAGCATCTGGAGCAAATTAAGACCGGGCATACACCAGCTGCACATCTGGTAGCCCAACTGGTAGAATACGAGGTAAAATACCACGGATGCTGTAGAATGCATGACCCTCTAGCTTTGGCAACGTTGCTGGATGCTTCCTTGCTCGATTTTACATCGGCAAGGGTAGAAGTAGTTAAAGGAAATGACTGGGATAGAGGGGTTACTCGTATCTTGCCATCTGGCAGCTCTCAGTTAATACACGTAGCCTCTGCTGTGGACGGGCCTCGCTTTCTAAAGCTATTTCTATCGCGTATACTGGAGGAGTAAGATGGCTAGCTTGGTAGTATGTGGCGCCATAAACTGGGATATTAGCTGTTTCGTAGAGCGGCTGCCAGTGCCCGGCGAAGAGGTTACCATAAAAAATATCACCCGTGTGTCCGGAGGGACTGGGGGCAATATCGCCGTGGCGGCAGCAAGGATTTTGGGGGCTAAAGAAGTTGCCCTGATAGGTGCCCTGGGGAAAGATGACATTGCTCGTCAGCAAATTGCCGCCCTTGAGGATGAAGGAGTCATCACTACGGGAATCCACCAAATCGCGGGAGTGGAATCGGGACAGGCTTATATCATGGTTGACCAAAAGGGGGAGAACATTATTGCCAGTCATCTGGGGGCGAATGCCAGACTAAGTCTAGGACACCTGAACAAAGCACAGGTCAAGCAGCAACTACAGGAATGCCAGGGCATCGTCCTCACCGACCCGCCTTTGGAGGTAGCTGTAGAGCTAATTCACCTGGCAAAGCCGCGTGCTGTCCCAGTGTTGTGGGACCCGGGGATTTTGATAAGCCCGAACCGGGAGGCATTGCAGTCTCTTGCCAGACAGGCAGAAGCCCTCTTCTTAAACGAGACGGAGGCGAGTGCTCTACTGGGAAGTGGGGAGTTGAATACGAGCCTGCAACGATTGCGGAAGCTAGGATTTCATAACCACATAGTGCTCAAACTCGGCGCTCAAGGGGCGGCTATGCTTGAACCGGCTAGCGGTACGGTGACCGAAGTCCCTGCCTTGCCTCTCAAGAAGCTCGGTCTAAATGTAGTCAGCACAGTGGGTTGTGGAGATGTCTTCGCTGGGGTCTTTGGCGCCTACAATGTCTTGGGGAGTAGCCTGGTGCAATCGCTTATTATGGCCAGCGCTGCCGCAGGCCTTAACGCTGCCAAAACCGAGACCCGAGGCAGCCCCGAAAGGGCTAATTTAGAGGAGGTGGCAAACCGCAGCCGTGAGCTCGGCTTCACAGTTCGAAAGCGCAAGCTGCTTTGAAGCCCCCGACATCGCCTTGGATGACTTCGTACTCTATGCTACTTCCCACCGGGCTCGAATGGCCGCAGATAGCTGCATTGATAAGGGATTTACAGGTAGGATATAATCCTACCTAGGAGGAGTAGTTCCTTGCTTCTGGATGGAATGAATGGAGGAAGAGCCGAGCTGCGTGGTCCGCTGGCAGCTAAACGAACAAAACCAACTTCAGGTTGGTAAAAGGTCAAGTTTTTGGGCAATTTCCGAAGAGGAGGCTAATATGTTTAAGAGAATTCTGGTTTGCCTGGATGGGTCCAAGCTTGCTGAGCAAATCATGCCTTATGCCACAGAGGAAGCAATTCACTTTCAGGGCAAGCTTGTTCTTTTGCAGGTTGTTCAGGAGCCTGTAGCCTTTAGCCCGGGCATCCCTGGCGAGGCACCTGTACCTATAGAGACTGATACTATGGTTGAACGGACAAAAGAGGCGTTAAACAGAGCTAGAGATTACTTAGAGAAGCTAGCTGTACCATTACGCAAAAAGGGGATACAAGTAAAGACTGTGGCGATACCTGGCAGAGCTGACGAGGCGATATTGGACTATGCCAATACGAACAGTATAAACCTGATTACAATAGCCACACATGGTCGTGGCGGCTTGCGGCGGGCAGTATTTGGCAGTGTTGCCGATCGTGTGCTCAGGGAATCGGGGCTGCCAGTCTTGGTTATCAGACCGCAGGACGAAGAAGCGTGACCTATTGACCTGAGGGCGCTTGATAGAAGCGCAAGTTGCGATTGTGCAACTGGGCCCCTGATGACCATCCAGAATATATGATATTCTTGGTCAAGGCTGGTATTGACCCAATCTCGGCAGACCTCGACAGCGCTGCTGCAGGCCTTAACGCCACCAAACCCGAGACACGAGGCAGCCCGGACCGGGCTAATTTAGAGGAAGTGGCAAACCGCAGCCGGGAACTTGGCTTCGCGGTGAAAGAACGCAAACTTTCTTAAAACTACTTGGGCTGCCTTGCTTGGAGAAAAGGTTCATACTTTGTGCCACCTTTCGCCAGTTCCTATTTAGCTACCTTGATTGAGCGCAGGACAGTTCTATCTCGCTACACTACCCTTCTGCAACCTCAATAATTTTATTTCTGCTCTTGAAGCCGCTGATAATCCTGACCTGGCTCTGGGGAACGCCGAAATGCTGTGCCAGTAATTTGATAACCGCCTGGTTGGCTCTCCCTTCTTTGGGCGGTTCTTTGACCTTGACTATGAAGCTATCCCCTTCCCTGCTAAGCTCTTCGGTCTTGGAGCCGGGCTTTACCTTAACCTGTATTTTCATTCACTAATTCCCCCCACATTTCCTGGTCATGAAATTCTACCAGTTTAACAGGCGTTACCTCGTTGCTCAGAGGCTTTTCGCTGTGAGCGAAGACCCTGATATAGTTGCCGGTTAGCCCTGAGTATATGCCGCTTCCGGGACTGGTTTCCTTCTCCCACAGGACCGGCATAGTCTGCCCCAGGAACTGCTCACAGAAGCGGTGCCGGGAGTTTCGAGATAGCCCCAGCATCCTCTGGTTGCGCTCTGCTTTAACTTTGTCTTTTATCTGCTTTGGCATTCTGGCGGCTATTGTCTCGGGGCGGGGTGAGAAAGGGAAAACATGGATGTTAGCGAAACCAGCTTGCTGGCAAAAAGAGTAGCTCTGTTCAAACTCCTCATCGCTTTCCCCTGGGAAAACAACCATGATATCTGTGGTGATAGCCACATCTGGTATCTTATCTTTAATCAAGTTTACTGTTCTCCGATATTGGTCCAGGGAGTAGCTCCTCTTCATCCTTTGAAGCACAGTCTCGCTTCCGCTTTGCAGCGCCAGGTGGAAATGCCGACAAAGCCTTTCGTCCTGCCACAAGGCAAGCAATTCAGAGGATATTTCCGAGGGCTGTAAAGATGAGAGACGTAATCTCCCGATGCCGGTACTGGTGAGAATATGCTGAACCAAATCCCTGAGGTCAGTACTACCATCTCTATAGGAGCCGACCTTTGTCCCGGTGAGGACAACTTCTTTGTAACCGAGGGCCACTTTTTGCTTAATTTCGTCAATTATCTGGGACACGGGCAAGGAATATTCGTGGGGTCTTACTCTGGGCACAACGCAATATGTGCAGGGGCTATGACAGCCATCTTGAATCTTTAGCAGGCTACGAGTCCTAGCGTTGGCGGCGGGCATCTGAGATTGCTTTGTTTCATTCTCATCCCGTTCTCTCCATTGTGGGGAGAGGGTTTGGATGAGGGTGAGCAGTTGCTCTTTCTCTTTGTTATCAACTACGAGGTCAGCAAGCGGGGCTAGCTCTTGACGATTTCTTTGGGCATAGCAGCCAGTGGCGATAATTAGGGCTCGGGGATTTCTTCGCCTTGCCAGCCTGAGCCAGTGGCGTGACTTGCGGTCGGCAATATGGGTGACTGTGCAAGTATTGGCAATATAAATATCTGCCCCGTCACCGGGGGTAACAAGTTGAAATCCGGCTTCGCTAAAACGATTAGCTAGAGATTCCGTCTCAGCCTGATTGAGCTTACACCCCAATGTGTAGAAGGCTACCCTCATTGATATGGATTATATTTATTGTCTGGCTGGATGGTCAAATTGCCATGCCCATGAGCTTGCTTGACCCCCCTATCATAGGATATAGTTAGCGATTCTAACCAGGGCATTAAACTTAGGTGCAAAATTGAATAAACGAGCTCGGTGGAAAATCCTGCCTCAAGTGCCAGACGAATACTTAAACGCTTCTGAACTTTCTCCTCTAGTTGCTCAACTTCTCTACAATCGTGGCATTAAGTTAGAGGAAATCGACCCCTTTTTTTCTGCTGACCGCAGGCTGGAAGGTAATCCCTTCCTCCTTCCTGATATATCACGGGCTGTAAGCAGGGTCTATAAGGCTGTGCTTGACCGGGAAAAGATTGCTGTCTATGGTGACTTTGATGTTGACGGAGTTACAGCCACAGTTATTCTTGTCGAGGGGCTGTCAAGGCTTGGTGCTGAAGTTATTACCTATATTCCTGACCGCCTCAATGAAGGCCATGGATTAAAGATTTCAGCCATGGAGAAGCTTCAGGCACAGGGGGTTAATTTGGTCATTACTGTTGATTGTGGCGTAACTGACCTTGTAGAGGTAAAAAAGGCTCGAGAGATGGGAATGGATATGATAATCACCGACCATCACATTCCATTAGGGAGCCTACCTCGAGCCATAGCTGTAATTGACCCTAAGCGAAAGGATTCAGTGTATCCCTACCCAGATCTGGCCGGTGCTGGTGTTGCCTTCAAGCTTCTGCAAGCGCTATTCCATAAAGATAGTCGGGAGAAATGGCTATCCAGATTGATGGACTTGGTAGTTTTAGCCACTGTTACCGATTTAGTTACCCTCGTTGGCGAGAATCGTTACCTGGTCAAGGCAGGGTTGCGAGAGCTTAATAATAGCTCCCATGTAGGAATTCAAGAAATGGTTAAATTGGCTGGGCTGAGGCTAGGTGAACTTGACGCTGAAGATATTTCATGGGTAATAGGACCTCGCCTCAATGCTGCTGGCAGGATGGATAATGCCTCCACCAGTTACCAGCTGCTCACCACTCAGTCATCGGAGGAAGCCCGCCTACTGGCCCTGGAGCTAGAGGAAAAGAATGCAGAGCGGCAAAAATTAACCAATGAAGTATTAAGCCGGGCGAAGGAGAAACTGGCTGCCAAACTAAACCTGCCGGTGCTTATAGACAGTGACGAAAGCTACTCCATCGGTGTTATCGGGCTTGTTGCCGGCAAGCTCGCGGATGAATTTTACAAGCCCACCATTATCATCAGTTTAGGCTCTGAGCTATGTCAAGGTAGCTGTCGCAGCATACCTGAATTCGATGTCACAGTTGCTTTAGAAGAATGCCATAGCCTGCTTAATACCTTTGGTGGCCATCCCTTAGCCGCTGGCTTCACAGTAACGCGTCAAAATTTAGCTCAGCTAGAGGAACGGATTACCAAACTAGCTGCAGACCAATTAGGGCATCTTGACCTTCGCCCGGAAATAGTGATTGATGCCGATGTTCCTTTGTCTACTCTTGCTGGAGACACCTTTAACCTTATTCAGAAATTGAGCCCGTTTGGTCGGGGGAACCCACAGCCGACCTTTCTCACCCGGCAGGTCGAGGCAATTGAGTGTCGTAACTTCGGCAACCAGGGCGAATGGCTGAGACTAAAACTCAAACAAGGAAACGTAACCTGGCAAGCTGTAGATTTTGAGTCGCGGAGAACGAGGGAAGAAATTACATCTCACATAGATATTGTGTATAACCTGGAGAAAAGTCGTTGGAATGGTGAGGAGGTGCTGGGCCTTAATCTTCGTGACTTTGCTCCTGCTCAGCCCCGCTAGCAAGCTCAGTCACCAAACCCCGTTTTTTGAATTGGCGCATTCTGATAATAAGCCAAGGCAAAAATACCGCCAATGCTACTAGGTCAAGAACTTGGGCTTGACGAAGTCCCCAGAGCACCGGTACGTCAGTACGGAGAAATCTAATGACAAAATCACCGGCGGCAAAAAGGGAAAAACAAAAGAACGCAAGGCAACCTTCGGGTTTAAGTTTTCCCCGAAGCCGCCACACTACAGCAAAAACTATCAAGCCCCATAGTAAATGATAAAACTGAGTGGGGTAAATCGGCACCCCCCAATATTGGCTGGCGAGGTGATACCAATCTTGAATAGGAGTGCCGGGTGGAGGGGGAGCATAAATCACAGCCGCCGGGTAAAAATGAAAAGGGCTGAACGTGCCAGTGCAGCAGCCGTTTATGGTACAACCAATCCTGGCTATGGCTAGAGCTAAAGGCATCGCGACAGCAACGGCATCGCCTATACTGAGTAAGGTAGAGAAGCGCATTCTCGTTACCCTCATGTAGATCAACGCTGCTGCAATGACGCCGATAACCATCCCGTTTTGAGCAAGGCCAGCAAAGCCGATAATCTCTCGGGGGTTCGCTATGAAATGCTCCCAGTCATAGATTATATACGCCAGCCGGGCTCCGATATAGCCGCCAATAATACCCCAGAGGAAAATGGTGTAGAGGTCACGCGTGATGCCTATCCTTTTTGCTTCCCTGAGCGTGACGACTATCATCACTATAACCGCTATACCCGCTATAATCCCATACCAGCGTACCGTTAAGGAGCCGATGGTGAAAGCAACGGGGTTTATATTGATAGTAAGCATTTATCCTTTTTTTTCGGTTTAAGAGAAAATGGCATTAACAAAGGCTTCAGCATCGAAGGGAGCCATGTCCTGTAATTTTTCGCCAGTACCGATATAAGAAATGGGTATGTTTAACTGGTCGCAGATAGCAAATATTATGCCGCCTCTAGCTGTGCCATCCAGCTTAGCCAGGAAAATGCCGGTGACGTCCACAGCTTCGGTGAAATGTTTAGCCTGAGCCAGTCCATTTTGCCCTGTGGTAGCGTCCATTACCAGCAAAACTTGATGGGGGGCTGAAGCATCATGCTTAGCTACCACTCTCTTTACCTTCTTGAGTTCTTCCATGAGATTGAACTTGGTATGAAGGCGACCAGCAGTATCGATAATCACTGCTTGAGCATGGCGACTATAGCCGGCCTGAACGGCATCATAGGCAACCGCTCCGGGGTCGCCACCTGGTTGATGGGCGATGACTTCGGCATCCACTTTCCCTCCCCAGTATTTAAGCTGCTCAATTGCTGCTGCCCGGAAGGTATCCGCTGCTGCCAGGATAACTTGTTTTCCCTGCGAGGTGAAACCATAGGCCAGCTTGGCAATGCTCGTTGTCTTGCCCGAGCCATTCACGCCGACCACGAGGATGATATAAGGGGATTCTCCACTTTGCTCAGGGATCGGATTTGCTCTGTGGGGTATGCTTAATAAGCTTATCATTTCCTCTTTCAAGGCTTCCCGTATATGAGATACCTCTGAAAGCCTGTCTGTTTTCACCCGCTGTTTGACTTTGCTCAGGAGTTTGCTCGTAGTCTCTACACCAACATCAGCCGAGACAAGCAACTCTTCCAGTTCCTCCCAGACCTCATCCCCGAAAGCGTCCCGGTTAAAAATATTAGCTATCTTGCCAAACCAGGTTTCTTTGCTTCCTTTTACTCCGGGTTCATTCTTTTTTAGCAAATCAAACAAGCCGCCTCCGTAATCATGGGTGCGCTTATATAATAGCACAGGTGTAGATGGCTTTTTAACCGGTGGTTTCTCGCCCTTCTTGCGAATGTAACTCCGGCACCTTCCCCAAGAATAAAAGAGGATATATGATGTCGCTCGTACAGCAGGGGATCCAAACTGCGAGGAATAAAAACAAGAAAATAAAAGGTAGCAAAGGAATCCAATCAGCTATGCCAAAGGCTGTGAAGTAGAATAACGATGCCCAGGTACTTATTAATACGTGTCCAAAGTGTGGGATTCTGGTTACTTGTTTCCAATAGCCAGTTGCGATACCGGCTAGCGCTAAGAGATTTATCCACCATTCTTCGATAAAGGGCACATGAAACTCCATTGGGACATGAAGCAAGGTTCCTCCTAGATAAGGAAGCATGGCATCGCTTATTGTGGCTATGCCGATCGACCCTGTCCAACCAATCAAAATTGCCGCCCAGATTTTGCCTTTCTTGTATCTCATATACATAGCCGTGGTCACATGTGCGCTCAATAACACATGGAGTGGGTGTAAAGTGTAAAAAGCAGTGTAAGAAACATGGGAAGGAACGTTGCCAAAAACTATTATGATCATGATAATGATTCCAGTAAGAGCGCCAAGGGCCGTGAAGGGGACATGTCTTTTGAGTTCGTGCACTATTCGTTTGAGCATTTCTTATTTTGCTAATAGGGCTATTTTTTTATAACACCGGGAGCAGAGTCCAGAGAATTCGGAAAGATGATGTTCGGTATGAAAGTCAAAATTCCGGGCGAAGTCGTTTTCCTCTTGACATAATCCTTTGTCGGCGAATTCTTGAATGGCTCCGCAGTGCTGGCAGACCATGAAGCGATGGCAGCCTTCTATAGCATCTAAGCTACACTTAACAAATCCACCGTGGGATAGCAATTTGTGAGCTAGATTTAGACTGCAAAGCAAATCGAGTACGCGGTAGATGGTAACGTGGTTTAGATGTTTGCCTCTGTCACGCAAAATCCCCTGTATATCGTAAGGGGAAAGCGGTTTTTCGGTTTCTTCAAGCACCTCGAGCACCAGCTTCCGTGGCCTGGTCGCCTTGTGCCCCTGAGCTTGCAAAACTCGAATTGAGTCTTGAACCATGGCAATATTATAAATGGAGGAAAGGTTAAATGCAACATTGTTGCAATTAGCCATTAAGAATAATCGCCAGCCATTCTAGTCACTTTCCCTCAGGCCGCAAGTTCTTCGAGCAATACTATCGCAGCTTCTTTATCCAGGGGCTGGTTATTATTGCCGCACTTGGGCGATTGCACGCAGGAAGGGCAGCCGTCGGTACAGGGACATTCTTCCACTGCTTTCAAAGTAGCTTGCCAGAGTGCGGTTATCATCTCGAATCCCTTTTCGGCGATGCCGATGCCTCCGGGGTGGGCATCGTAAATGAAAATCTGCGCCTTGCCAGTGTCGGGGTGAAAAGGGGTGGAAACGCCGCCAATGTCATTGCGGTCGCAAAGGGCAAACAACGGAAGTATGCCAATGGCAGCGTGTTCACAGGCATGTAATCCACCGTGGAAGTCAAGCCCAGCATCGGCTATCCTGTCAATCGCTTTCTGGGGCAAATCAAACCACAGGGCTTTGGTGGGGAAGTTTTGTGGTGGCAAATCAAGGGGCTCCTCTTCGATGAGCTCTTCGGTGAATTGTTTTTTCCTCTTAAAGCCTACTACTGTGATGGTAACATCAACATCTCCGAAGTAAACCTTCACACCGTGGCAATCTTTTTCCTCGAGCATCTTCGTGACCCGGATGTCGTGTATCTCCATAGTCTGGGTATAGTAATCTACAGGCCTCGGTTCTGCCCAGGCGATGTGCCGGGCTAAATCAAGTTCCGTGATAAGATAAGATTCACCCTGGTGGAGATAAATAGCGCCGGGGTGTACTTGGAAAAAGGCGACGCTGGCTTCTACTGTCTCTAACAAGCAACCTTCCCGACCATCGATGACAACATAATTTTGCCCCGATGTTGCCCTGATATTTATATCCTGAGCGGGATAGGAGATAGAAGGAGCGGGATGCCATCGCTCTTGGCGTTTTCTTAGCCTCCCTTCCTGTTCCAGCTCAGTTAGCATGGCACTACTTTCGCCGAAGAATTCCTTATCTTTATCTTCCAGAGGTTTCTCCCAGGCAGCGCAGAGGAGATGGGGCTTCAGGATATAAGGATTGCCAGGATTGATTATGGCGTTGTCAAAGTTCTTGCTGAAAAAGAAATCTGGATTACGCATCAGGTATTGGTCAAGCGGATTTTCCTGGGCAATGAGGAAACTCAAGGAGCTATGGGTGCTTCGTCCGCTACGTCCTGCTTGTTGCCAGGCACTGGCGATGCTGCCGGGATAGCCTGTGAGCACAGTCGCCTCCAAATCGCCGATATTTATTCCTAGCTCCAGGGCTGTCGTGGCGACCAAACCAAGAAGCTCACCGTCGAAAAATTGATGTTCAATTCGGCGTCGGTCTTCGGGCAGGTACCCCGCCCGGTAAGGACTGATTTTATCCGCCAGGGAAGGAGATAATTGTCCCTGGGTATAAATATAAATGAGTTCGGTAAGTTTACGAGTGCTGGCAAACACCAGACTACGTATACCTTTCTGAACAAGCTCTTTGAGAAGGAGAGCTGCCTCACTGTTGGAACTGCGTCGGCTGGTTTTAGCCTCATCAATAACAGGCGGATTCCAAAAGGTGAAATACTTCTCACCGTGGGGCGAACCGTCTTCAACAATGGCTTCAAAGGGCAAGCCGGCGATATTTTGAGCATGCTCTTCGGGATTGGCGATAGTGGCTGAGCAGCAAATAAACTGAGGGCTAGAGCCATAAGAAACACAAAGCCGCCGCAACCTACGCAGGACATTGGCTATGTGAGAGCCGAAAACACCTCGATAAATATGGGTCTCATCTATTACTACATATTTGAGATTGCGAAACAATCTAGACCACGATTGGTGATTAGGCAAAATGCCCAAGTGGAGCATGTCCGGGTTAGTTAGCACTATTCTTGCCTGTTTTCTTATGTTTGCTCTCTCACTCTGTGGCGTATCACCATCAAAAGTAGCCGCAGCTCCTGGAAAGAGAAATTGATGTAGGTCTTTCGTTCCGCCCAGGATTTGTTTCAAGCTACGTAGCTGGTCCTGGGCGAGAGCTTTCGTGGGGAAGATATAAATAGCACGGCTATCCTTATCGTGTAAAAGTGCATCGAGCGTGGCTAAGTGATAGCACAGGGTCTTGCCACTGGCGCTGGGCGTGGCTATCATCACATTTTTCCCGGCCAGGATGGCATTCAAGGCTTTTGTCTGGTGGCTGTAAAGAGCTGATATACACAGGGAGTCCAAACATGCTTGAACGCTGGGGTGGAGGGGGTTATCCAGTTTGCCAAAGATAGCGCCTTGATGAGGGAGGCGTTCAATATGGACGATCTGCTGGCGATAATCAGGCAGACTAACAAGGTGATGGAGAAAAGCAGCAGCATCCATCAGGGAAAGGTTTCTATTTGTGAGCTTAATAACTCTACGTCGGGGTAGTTCTGGACAACGAACTTGACGACATTGGAGAGAGTTTCATTGGCGTGGTTTCTGTGGTTGCTAACGCAAGCTATGCCCAAAGTAGCTAATTGCCATAAATTCTGGTGATCCACCTCAGCTACGGAAACATTGAACTTATTTTGTATTCGTGTGGTGATAGACTTAATTACCTGTCTCTTACCCTTAAGGGAATGGTTCTCAGGGAGGCGAAGCTCAATTTGGCACACACCAACGTGCATTATTTGTTCCCCTTCCTTATTTCTCTCCATACTGGGGAGAACTTAGCTGGGAGTTATAACCCTTTTCCAACGATATAAATGACGAGGTCGGCAAGACGACAGCTATAGCCCCACTCGTTGTCATACCAGGCTAAGACCTTTATCAAGTTGTCATCAATGACCATAGTGCTTAAGGAATCGAAAATTGCACTGGCTGGATTGCCCTTAAAATCTGAGCTCACCAATGGCTTGTCACAATATTCTAGAATTCCCTTAAGCTTTCCGCCAGCAGCCTTATGAAAGGCGTCGTTAATTTCCTCAGCGCTTACCTTTCTCTTCAGGTCAGCAACAAAGTCAACGACAGACACCACCGGAGTGGGTACCCTCAGGGCAATACCATGTAACTTCCCCTGAAGTTCCGGAATGACTACGCCCACAACACGAGCTGCACCAGTAGTAGTTGGGATGATGTTGGTGGCAGCGGCTCTTGCTCGGCGCAGGTCGCGGTGAAAGACATCCAGTATCTTTTGATCGTTAGTATAAGCATGGACGGTAGTCATTAACCCGTGAACAATGCCAAAGTTTTGATGAAGGACTTTAATTACAGGAGCAATGCAATTAGTGGTGCAGGAGCCGTTGGATATAATGCGGTGCTTAGCCGGGTCATATTGCCCTTCATTGACGCCGAGGATCATAGATATATCTTCTTCTTTAGCAGGTGCTGAAATAATTACTTTCTTAGCACCACCTTGAAGATGAGCGGCAGCCTTGCTCGCCTGGGTGAAAAGCCCGGTAGATTCGATAACAATATCCACCCCGTAGTCTCGCCAGGGAATTTCCCCCGGGTCACGCTCAGCCAGGACCTTTATTTCCCTACTGTCAACTACAATGCGATCGTCTTTAGCTTCCACCTTACCGGGATAGATGCCATAATTACTATCATACTTGAAAAGATGGGCATTGGTTTTAGCATCGGTAAGGTCATTCACCGCCACCACCTCTGCCTTACCGCCACAACGCTGGATAATTGCCTTGAGAGCTAACCTACCAATACGCCCGAAGCCATTTATTCCTACTTTTGTCGCCATTTCTTCACCTCCTCTTTTCTTGCTAGTCTTTAGCTATATACAAAGAAGCACCATCCATATCAACATTGCCCACACGGTCTTCCTTCATCAGGAGCTTAAGATGAGCAATAGTCTCGGTAACAGCCATTCGTTTGTCCCAGACTGGCAAATCACGAAAATCAGTACTTCCTCCGTTGACCATCCAGGGAATTTGTTGAGCTATATCGTAGGCTGTCTTTAAACCGTCGTGCAGAGACCTCATGATGGCTCTCTTCCTCTCTTCGTGATGCTGGAGTATCTTTTCTATTCTCAGCCCTAAAGCATTGAACACCGGTCCATGTCCCGGGAGAATAAAGTTAACCTTAAGGCGCTCCAGTTTTTCAAGCGAAGAGATATAGTCGCCCAGGGGGTTATCTCCAGATTGGGGATTGAAGCCCACGTGGGGAACGGTATCATACAAGACATGGTCGCCGGTGAGGATAAACTTCCTCTCTCGTTCATAAAGGCAGACATGGCCTGGCGAGTGCCCCGGCGTCCATAACACCTCAAATTCGAAAGAGTCGTTAGAAATTGTGTCACCATCCTCTAACTTTACTTCAGGTAAATCCGGGGTGACATATTTATTCATCCATAACGAAGCCTCTTTCAACTGAGGTAATTCGTCTTCAGGAGCGCCGTTCTGCCGGAGTATCTCTCCAGTCTTTTTAATCAGGGCAGCAAAATCTTTATATCTGGGAAAGATAAAACCTGCGTCAATCCTGTGAATGGCTACTTGAGCCCCGCAGATTTGTTTTATCTTGGTTGATAACCCGTAATGGTCGGGGTGTATATGGGTGATAACCACTTTTTTGATGTCTCGAAGTTTGAGGTTTGCCGCTTTTATCCCTTCCTGGAGCGCCCAGAGGGATTCCTGGCTATCCCAGCCGCTATCAACCAGTATATGACCATTGCTGCCTTCAATTACATAAACATTGGTATACCATGATGCACTTTCAGGAGCAGGAGTTTTTATTTGGTGAACGCCGTTCAATATCTCCATTATTTAATCCTCTCCAAATTATATAACACCTTTTTGCCGGGGTAATGTGCAGTGTCTCCTAATGCCTCCTCTATCCTGAGGAGGCGATTATACTTAGCCAGTCTCTCGCTGCGACAGGGGGCACCAGCTTTAATTAATCCGGCATTGCTCGCGACCGAGAGGTCGGCAATAGTAGTATCCTCGGTCTCACCAGATCTATGGCTGATAATTGTTGTCCACCCGGCCTGCTGTGCTCTTTTGATAACAGCCAAGGTTTCACTGAGCGTGCCTATCTGATTTGGCTTAATGAGGATTGAATTGGAGGCTTTCTGGGCAATGCCTTTTTCCAGGCGCTCCATGTTGGTGGCATAAAGGTCATCGCCGACAAATTGAATCTGCTTTCCTAGTCGAGCAGTGAGCAATGACCAGCTTGCCCAATCATCTTCAGCCAGCCCGTCCTCGATGCTGATGACAGGATAATCCGAGGTTAACTTGACATAATAGTCAATCATTTCTGTGGAACCGAGGGTAACACCTTCTCGGGAGAGGACATATTTCCCATCTTGGTAGAAAGTGCTGGCGGCCGGGTCCAGGGCGATAAATAAGTCCTGACCGGCTTTATAGCCAGCCATATCAATGGCTGCCAGTATCAACTCCAGTGCATCTTTATTAGAAGGGAGCCGGGGAGCAAAACCACCTTCGTCTCCAACATTGGTGTTTAACCCTTTATCTTCAAGCACTTTACGCAAGGAATGATATACTTCGCTGCTTATTTGCAGGGCTTTGTGGAAATTGGCAGCGCCCACTGGCATTATCATAAATTCCTGAAAATCGATAGAGTCTAGGGCATGCTTACCCCCATTTATGATATTCAACATAGGGACAGGCAATAGGTTAGCTCTTGCCCCTCCTAAATAACGGTATAAAGGAATACGCTGGAAGCTAGCTCCGGCCTTGGCTACGGCAAGAGATGTCCCCAGTATGGCATTAGCCCCGAGTCGGGCTTTGTTAGCAGTGCCATCAAGTTCAATTAGTCGCTGGTCAATAGCCGCCTGCTCTAGAGCAGACATGCCTGCTATTGTTGAAGCAATCTCACCATTGACGTGTTCTACGGCTTTTAGAACGCCGAGCCCCCCATATCTACTTTTATCACCATCCCGAAGCTCCACAGCCTCATGTTTTCCGGTGCTTGCTCCTGAGGGGACAGCGGCGACACCCGCGGTGCCATCAGCCAATACTACCTCCACCTCTATGGTAGGATTGCCCCGAGAATCGAGAATCTCTCTGGCTTTTACACTTTCAATACTTGCCATTTCCAAGCGCATTCTATGGCTACATCACTGTCATCGCCAGTATAGTGAAGCAAACTCATGGTCTTTTACGCCTCTTGACCAAGGAAATTGCTTTGTCCACCGCCTCCGTAGCACTCTGAACTCTAATTATAGAATCTTCCGCTTGCCCGTTTCGGGAAAGCGACCAGGTATTCAAACCAATGACCGGGATATTACTCTTCAGAGCAAAAGCAATTTCGCTCAGCGTTCCATAGCTTCCGCCGATGGCAATCACTGCCTGGGCTGACTTCACAACTGCGACATTTCTGGCCTCGCCTATGCCAGTAACCACGGGAATGTCTACCCAAGGATTTGCCATGCTTGAATTTTTCCCGGGCAAAATGCCCACGGTCAAGCCGCCTTTCGACTTGGCCCCGCGGCAAACAGCTTCCATCACACCACCCAAGCCACCGCATACTATAGTTGCACCTTGCTGGGCTAACAATTCACCCACACTTTCTGCTAGCTTAGCTTCTTCTGTGGGGCAGGAGGAATCTCCAATGACGCCGATAATCATTTTGTGACTTACCATATTATATTATCACACAGCCCTGAGTCTCAGCGAATTGCATTGTAGCACGATTTCATCACGCAGAGGAAAACATGAACTCAATGAACGATTATCGAATAAATTGCTCAATTATTACTTTTTGCGAGGTAAGGCTTGGTGTCGCGGTTGCAGATGGCTTTGCCGTTGTTGATTTGTCAGGGCTGAGGCTTTGGCTCCTGCCTCAATAGCAGGCGTAGAAAATGGATCGCTACTACTTCCACCCAGACTAGCGCATTGAGTATTATAACTCGCTCATATAAGCCAAACCAGCCAGTTTGCTCAGTAAAGAAAGCCCCTATTATCAAGGCGAAGGCCAGGACACCGGCAACTAGTGTGTAGACGAAGATGTTTCTCCAATGCGGTGTGCTCTTGAAGCTGGGTGCGAGCGATAAAATAGCGATGGGGAATAGCAACCCAAGGCCATAAGATGATATCGTGTGAATTATTCCTGCAGTAGTACGCGAACTTCCAGGGGCATCCATATGAAAAGCAGCAATCAACATCAACACGAAGCCACAGAGAGCAAGAAGTACAATGCCGGCATGGAAGCCTCGGGCTCTACGAATATTGAAAAAGAGCCCGGCTACAAAGATCTCCAACAGCAAACCCATAGCCAGAAAGCAAATTGACTGTAGCCAGCCTATGCCAGTCAACGCTAGACTGCTGACTGAATCGCGGATTGGGCTGTAACCGGGAGTAGATAAAGACGCCGCGATGTCCCCCACAACCACCACAATAGGCCCCACGATACCGACTAGAGCCGGGACACTGTCGATGTTCAGACGTTTAGACATAGCCGTTAGCCTTTATATAGCGCATAGCCTGCTAGTTTAGACACACGTGCGGTAATAATGATACTACTTTCTGCGTCCCTTTCCTAGATCGGAGGTTCTCTCTGCCTTCTATGTCTGCATGCTCCAGAAGGTGTGATCGCTTGTGTCTATTCAGTGGTGGTGCTAGAATCGAGGCATCAGAAAGAAGGAGAGATACAATGAAAGCACAAAAACAGAAGGTTTTGCTTGTAGAGGATGAGGCTATAGTGAGAGAAAGTCTGAGAGACTGGCTTGTAGAGGATGGATATGACGTTGAGTGTGTTGAGAGTGGAGAGGAAGCCTTAGAACGAATCAAGCAAGAAGAGTTTGGCGTTATTGTTCTTGACCTGAGGCTGCCCGGTATCGACGGCTTGCAGGTCTTCGAGCAGGCGAAGGGACTTAAACCGGACACCAAAGGAGTAATCATTACTGCCTACCCCGCAAAGGAAACACTGGATAAGGCACGAAGTTTAGGACTCATCGACTATTTGGTGAAGCCTTTTAAGATTGAAGATTTAGAAAAACTGATTGCAGCAGCAGTGGGGGAAGCAGCCAAGGAAAAAGCAGGTAAGGAACACCATTGGCTTGAACTCGGTGCTGTTTCCTATCGGCTTTGCGACCACAACTACGAATGTGGCCATTGTGCCTTTGCGCAAGACATACAAGATAGATTTGGCACAATAGCAGTTATTGGTGAGGATGAAGTGAGTAAACTCAAGCAATTGCCTGCAGGTCAAAAGCTATGCCGGTACGCATCAGTCCACTTTGTTAAGAGGGAGAAGCCAGAGTTAGGGCAGGCATAATCGGGTTAGCTAAAGAAGTATAATGCGGATAAATTCCAGACGAGATGTGAGCAGCTAAGTGACATAAGCGAAAACTAGGGGGATTGCAAAGGGAGCCATACCGAAAAGGTGCTTCCCGCTCCCACCTTGCTTTCCACTTCTATCTTTCCCCCATGAGTCTCAGCAATATGCCGGCATATTGCCAGGCCAAGACCACTGCCTCCCTCAGCGCGTGAGCGAGATTTATCGACCCTGTAGAACCGTTCGAAGATGAAAGGCATTTCTTCTGCTGGGATACCAATCCCGGTATCCATAATAGCGACGACAGCCATTTGCTCCTCGCGGCGAAATGAGACGGAAACAGTCCCTGGAGCAGGGGTATAGCTGATGGCATTATCCAAAAGGTTCATGAACAATTCTCTCAACTTGGCTTCATCGCCTTTCACCACCAAATCCTTTGTCTTACCTAATTGGAGGCTGAGCCCCTTTTCCTTGCAGAGAACCTCTACATCTGCGCTCAGGTTACTGATGAGCTTGCCGAGATTTACTTCCGTAAAGTTCCATTGTTCCTTTCCAGCATCAGCACGAGCGAGTGTGAGCAATTGGTCGATAAGTGAAGACATCTGTCTCGATTCCTGAGAAATAATCTCTAAAGATCGCTGATAATCGCTTGATGGTCTTTCCTTCTGGAGTGCTAGAGTGGATTCTGCTTCGATTACAGCCAGGGGAGTACGTAGCTCATGTGAGGCATCGCCGGTGAATTGTTTCTGGCGCTGGAATGCTTTTTCCAATCGCCCAATCATTTCATTCAGCGTCGCTGCTAGCCTCCCTAATTCGTCTTTGGTGTTCACATTAATCCTTTGACTCAAGTCACTTTCCCCGATTTCGCGCGCTGTCTGGGCAATCTTGTCTACTGGCTTAAGCGCTCGGCGGGCTAGAAATATACCGCCTGCGGCAGCTAATGCCAGTGCCAGTGGTACAGCTATGATGAGGGTGCGCAGCAAGCCAGCCAATGCCTGGTCTATTTGTTTTGTCGAGTGAGCAATGACCAGTGCAGCTGGCTGGATACCGGGCGGTGGTCCCGGAATGCTAATGTTTATGGGGACAGCCAAGAGGCGCAATCTTTCACTTTCAGATGTCTGGACAGTGGCAAACGAACTCGTGCCACCAATTGCTTGCGAAATGGATTCATTGCTGGGAATACTTATCCCTCGTGGGGATACCTCCACCAGTTGGTCACCTGAGTAAAAGTACAATATAACGATTTCCCCCAACTCTTCTTGGAATTCCCCTTGGCTGATACTTTCCAGAATAGCCGGGATACTACGTAGCTGCGTCGAACGTAGTTCCAGCGAATCATCCAGATTGTGATAAAGACTTCGCGAGAGATAGAAATACACTCCGGCACTGAGGGCAATCAATAGAACTGCCAGCACTAACAGGTACCAGATGGTGAATCGGAATTTGATGCTATGAATGAAGCTCATGGCGCTTTCAGCCGATAGCCGGCTCCTCTCACCGTCTGAATCAAGCTGTCTTCCCCCTTGATGTCAAGCTTACGCCGCAATCGGCGGATATAGACATCTACCAGATTAGACAGGCTATCGAAGTCATAATCCCAGGCATGTTCTTCGAGCATGGTCCGCGTGACTACCACGTTGGGATGGCGCATGAAGTGCTCCAGGATTACGTATTCCTTAGTGGTCAGTTCAACAGGTCTTTGTCCTCGCCGAACTTGACGGGTAAGAGTGTTCAGAATTAAATCTCCCACCCGAAGCTCTGGCGATTTGGATATTCCTTCTCGCCGCAGGAGCGCCCGAACGCGGGCAAGAAGCTCACTGAAGGCAAAAGGTTTGACCAAATAATCATCGGCTCCCGTATCCAGCCCTCTGACCCGGTCCTCCACAGTATCTTTAGCTGTCAACATCAGAATGGGGGTATTAACCTTCTTGGCGCGAAGCTCGTGGCAAACTTCGATGCCATCTTTATTGGGCAGCATGATGTCTAGAATGATGATGTCATATGGATTGACCTCGGCAAGATATTCTCCTTCCTCTCCGTCGTAGGCTAAGTCAACAGCGTAGGCTTCTTCCAGAAGCCCGCGCTTGATGACAGCACAAAGCCGCCGGTCATCATCAACGACCAAAATTCGCATGACAAACTCCTTAAACGAATTATATTACACCAAGATGAACATGAGATGAAATTACTCAATTGTATGCTTTTTCTGCCGTTCACTTCCAGTTCATGGTGGGTTCATGTTGCTGTGGTAAGCTTGATATAGAAAGGAGGTGATATGACAATGTGGAAAAGCAAGTGGTTCATTCCAGTCGTGGTGGTGTCCGTACTGTTGATCGGAGGTATAGTAGGAGGAGTAGTTATTGCTGGGAACGATAACTCAAACAATACCGAGAACCAGAGCCAGGCTTCCGATCGGTACCAGGCGCTTCTGGACAGAGCTTGTGCTATCTATGAAGAGAAGACGGGCGTGGCCATCGACTCGGAGCAACTGAAGGATGTTCTGGACCAAGCACGAAGCGAGATGCGGGATGAAGCTCTAGAAAGCTGGCTGCAGGACCTCGTAAACGAGGACAAGATAACTCAGGGAGAAGCCGACCAGTATCTGGAATGGTGGCAGTCCCGGCCCGACATCGAATTACCGTTACCGGGGCTTATCGGACATGGTCCTGGCGGTGGCATGATGTGGGGCAGAGGTTTTCAGGCTTGGGGTGGTTCATGTCCCCCTGATACTTCCGATGCAGCAAGTAGTTGATAAGAAGATTGGGCAGAACTTGTCTGGAGAGGGGGATGGGGTTCCCCCTCTCCCTAGTATGGAGGTGAAAAGTGTCTAGGCTAAAATATGTTCTAATAGCTGTCCTTTTGATTGTTGGTATCAGCTTGGTTGTTACCAACACTGTACCTAACTCCACCAGCTTCGCCTCAGAATATCTGTATGTTGATGAAAACATTGGTCCTGAGCTTAGTACCCAGGAGTTAGTAGCAGAGGTAGCTCCTGCCGTAGTTTCCATCGTTACCGAAACGGTGAGCTACAACTGGTTCTGGCAGGCAGTCCCGCAGACAGGAGCGGGAAGCGGGATAATAGTCAGCTCGGACGGTTATATTGTGACCAACAATCATGTGGTAGATAATGCCCAAAAAGTGACCGTAACTCTTAGTGACGGAAGTGCTTTTGCGGCAACTATAGTAGGTTCAGACGCTCAAACTGATGTGGCGGTAGTGAAAATTGACGCCAATAATCTTACCTACTTACATTTCCTGAGCAACTCTCTGGAGCAACTTAGCGTCCTTGACCCTGTGGTAGCTGTGGGCAATGCTCTGGCCCTGCCGGGAGGTCCTACCTGGACTACCGGCGTGGTTAGCAATCTGGGACGCTCTATTGAAGAAAACACTGGGGTGGTGCTCAATGATATTATTCAGACTGATGCGGCTATCAACGCAGGAAATAGCGGCGGACCGCTATTAGACACGGCGGGGCAAGTGGTCGGCATCAATGTGGCTATTGCCAGCAATGCCGAGAATATCGGCTTTGCCATAAGCACTGATACTGCCATTCCTGTAGTGCAGAGCATAATAGCCGAAGGAAAGGTAGTCCGTCCCTGGCTTGGAGTGACAGTGACTACCATTACCCCAACTATTCAGCAGTACTACAACCTGTTAGTTAACTCAGGGGCGCTCATCACCAGTGTAACCGGCGGTAGCCCGGCAAATAAGGCTGGACTAAAAGCAGGCGATGTTATTACTAAGATAGATAATGAGAATATCAGCACTGCCGCAGAACTGATCTCAGCCATAAGGTCTCATCAAATCGGTGACCAGGTTGAGATTATCTATTACAGGGGGAGTGTGCAGAAAGTAGCTAATGCTACGCTGGAGGAGTCTCCGTCTTAGGTGACAACGAGTAGGAAAGAAGGAGGTTCTCAGTATAGGGTGTAGTTCGTAGGTCATTACGCAATCTTATTTGGGGTCCCCTCCGTATTAGTTATATCTTATAACCTGGCAGGTAATATGGCTAATCCTCCGGCTGGGCAAGATTGGCAAAAATAAAAAAGCCCGCTACCGTTAAGTAGAGGGCTGACACTTGCCGGGCAGGGGGAGTTTTGTCAATTCTACGCGCTTAAACAGTTACCTCCAACCTTATTGCCTGCTCATCATCAACATTCAGTATGTTTTCTTGCTTTGCCACTACTTTTTGTCTACTTTAGAGCTTCTTCCACTACCGCTACTAGCTCCTTGAGGGTAAATGGTTTGGGTAAAAATGGCCTACCACTTTGCTCTATAAAGGTCCTGGTTTTCTCCTCTAGCAAACTTCCAGTAGTGAAGACTACATGGTTTGCCAACCGCGGATATTTTTTTTGCAGCCAGTGATAGAGTTCTGTACCGTTAATTTCCGGCGTCCTGATATCAATCATACAAATGTGATATTGCTTTTTCTTTATCATATCCTGAGCTAACCTACCATTGACGGCGATATCCACCTCGAATCCCTCCTTGTTAAGGACTCTTTCGCACATTTTGCCAATCGCTGGTTCGTCCTCGACTACCAGGATTCTCTTCGTGGCGCGGTCACTAGTATTTATTGTACGCCTCCTTTAATCAGCGACTCTATTTGTTATTTTTCTTTTAGGATTAATATCTATTTTCAGTATTATAGCAAATACATTTGTGACGTCAATAGGCTAGTTGAATTTGCTCATTGCCGCTTCTATCCCCTGGATAAGAAAATAATCGATGGCTTCGGCCACCTTGATGATTACAGGCTTGATTGTTGCTTCTTCCTGGCGGGAGAAATCGCTGAGCACATAATTGACTACAGCATCCTCGCTAATGGATTGCCCCTCCGCCTGAGGCCGTCCAATCCCTACTCTGATTCGGGGGAAGTCCTCGCTTCCCAGGGCGGAAATAATAGAATTCATCCCCTTGTGTCCCCCTGAGCTTCCGCTCTGCCGCAGGCGAATTTTGCCCAGGGGCAAATCCAGGTCATCATAGATTATCAAGAGGTCGCTCAAAGGAATGTTATGCTTACGCACCAAGCCAGCCACGGATTTGCCACTGAGGTTCACGAATGTCCCTGGCTTGGCCAGCAGCAACTTCTTGCCTTTTACTTCAGCAATGCCTACTCTGGCCCGGCATTGTCGGTGGTCAAAGCGGATAGAATGAAGCCTGGCAAAGTAATTCAGGCACCGGAAGCCGGCGTTATGGCGATTATGGGCATAAGTCTTACCGGGATTGCCTAAACCAACGATGAGTTTCATTGACTTAGAGTTTATGGGAATTCAGTCACCTGATATTATGGCTGATTCTGTTGATACTAAGCAAATGCTACTCACCCTAAACAGCAAGCTTGGTTGGCTTAACCTGCTTTAATCTTCTATTTTCAAGCTTGGGCGGAAGTAGAGGGCAAAGAGTACTGGATCAGCCGTTCCATTAAATTGGCGTGTTGCTCGTCCTCATTTATTGCCAATTCCTCTACATTTGTTCCTGGATTGAGATACTTGAGTATCTCGCATCTTAGCGTCTCGTGCAGCCTGATAAAGTTATGCTTGTCCTCATCTGCTAGTGGTGATGTGATTTTCTGGATAAACTCCCAGCCCGCCAGAATTGCCGGTTTAAGGGCCTTCTCTCCCTTGCTAGTGATCGACACATTTACTACCCTGCGGTCTCTCCTGTCTCTTATCCTTCTGACCAGACCAGCTTTGACCATGCGGTCGACTATCATACTGATGCTGTTCGGGCTATGCCCTAACCACCGGGCTATGTCAGTTGGCCTTGCAGGACCGCCGATGTGTTTTATAGCTGCAAGCACTGCATACTGCTCCATAGTAAGATTGTATTCACCATATATTTGGTCCTCACACATCTTAAGCAGGGCGCGGGTTCGGTGCGACATGTACCACAATCTCAAAATTAGATTTCCGTCTTCTTCGAAATTTGTCGTCATATTTAGGCTCTCCTGGCTATTTTATTAGACCTTTGCTCGCTTGGAAGATGTGGCATTATAACAGCTTCTATTATTCGCAACAAGTCAACATGACTCGATAATAGCCTTCTCCAATCCGTAGTATTTAGCCGTTATACTTTAATGAAGTCGTTGTAGTAAGGCTGCATAAACCACACTAACTTAGAGTTAAGAGAGTTTCTATGATTTGCCTCCAGCCTTATCCAGCAATTTTAGGAACTCAGCTTCGCTGAGCGTCTCTATCCCTAACTTCTCGGCTTTAGCCAACTTGGAGCCAGGGTCGGCGCCCACCACCACGTAAGAGGTCTTCCTGGTGACATCCGAGCCTGCTTTGCCTCCCAATGCCTTTATTTTCGCTTCTGCTTCTAAGCGGGAGAAGGATTCCAGCTTCCCAGTTAAAACAAATTCCAGTCCAGCTAAAGGTAACTTCTCAGGCTTAGCCTCCTTAACCTCCTCTCTCTTCAGCTTTACCTTGGCTTTCTTTAGCTTTTTGATAATTTGCCTGTTTCCTTCCTGCCTGAAAAAGGCAACGATGCTTTCAGTTATCTTGGGACCAATTGAAGGAAGGACTGAAAGTTCCTCCTGGCTAGCTTTAGACAGTTGGTAAATACTCTGGAATTGCTCTGCCAGTAGTTCGGCATATTGGTCACCGACATGCAGGATACCCAGGGCAAAAATAACGCGGGCTAAAGGCCTGTCCTTACTTCTCTCGATGGAGCTAAGCACATTGGAGGCGCTTTTATCTGCCATTCTTTCCAAACCAAGAAGCTGCTCCCTGGTGAGGTAGTATAAATCGGCAGCATCCTTGACCAGGCCGGCCTCGAACAAAGCCTGGCATAGCTTTTCACCTACTCCATCGATATCCATGGCCCCGCGGCTAACAAAGTGCTTGATTCTCTCCAGAGCTTGAGAGGGGCAGGCAGCGTTGGTGCAGCGGTGCATAGCCTCGCCTTCGGGCTTTATGACCTCGCTGCCACACACAGGACAGCGGCCGGGCATGTGGAAGATTTTCTCCTTGCCGGTACGGCGGCTGACCACAGGTCCGATGATCTCGGGTATCACTTCGCCAGCGCGCTGCACAACGACCCAGTCGCCGATACGGATATCTTTACGATGGATATCTTCTTCATTATGCAATGCCGCTGAACTGATAACTACGCCCCCCACCCGAACTGGTTCTAAAATAGCGTAGGGGTTAAGGCTTCCTGTCCTACCAACATTTATGCCAATGTCAATAAGGCGCGTATTACCCTGGATGGCGGGAAACTTGTAGGCAATGGCCCATCTTGGCTCGTGCGCCACTGTGCCCAGCTCCTGTTGAAGGGCAATAGAATTGACCTTTGCTACTATGCCGTCAGCCTCGTAGGGAAATTTTTCCCGGCTTTCTACCCAGCTCTGATGATATTTCTCCACTTCATCGAGGGAGTGGCGTAAGGCAATGTTGGGGTTTATCTTGAAGCCCAGGGACTTGAGGTATTGCATAATTTCCCAGTGAGTATCGGGCACCGCCTTGCCTTCAGCCCAACCTAATCCATAAATGAATATGTCGAGAGGACGTCGAGCAGTGATGCTGGAATCGAGCTGTCTTACCGAGCCGGCAGCGGCATTCCTGGGGTTGGCAAAAAGCGGCAGTTCCTCTTTGGCCCTCTCTTCGTTAAGCTTTTTAAATCCAGCTTTAGGAAGATAAACTTCGCCTCGGACTTCGAATCTGGGCGGCGCCTCCTTGGGCACGGAGAGGGGAATGCTCCTGATGGTTTTCAAGTTCTTTGTGATGTCCTCACCCCGGTAGCCATCCCCCCTGGTTGCTCCTGTGACGAGCAAGCCATCAACGTAAGTCAAGGCTACTGCCAGTCCGTCAATTTTAGGCTCGCAAACAAGGTCGAACTGGCGCCCGCCTAAAAGTTTGCTTACTCTTTTATGCCAGGCTGCCAGTTCTTCGTAGGAAAAGGCATTGGTCAGGCTCAACAAGGGCAGGGGATGTTCGACAACTCCGAACGCTTCTACAGGAGGCGCTCCAATCCTTTGCGTCGGCGAGTCGGGAGTAACAAGCTCGGGATGCTCAGACTCAAGCTGTTGGAGTTCCCTCATCAGTTCATCGTACTCGGCGTCGCTGATTTCAGGGCTATCCAGCACGTAGTAGCGGTAATTATGGTGATTAATTACCTTCCGCAGCTCTTCTATCCTCTGCTTGACCTTATTTGTGTCCCCCATAAAGCTAATCCCTATTTATAGTATAGCAAAACTCCCCACTGTTAATCTTGCTTTGTCGCTATCTACTTCCAACTAGTTAGGCAAGTGCTGTGTGTTACAATGAGAAAGGACGAAAGCATGAATGAGATAAAGTACAAGCCAATAGGAGTTATTCATTCTCCGTTCAAGGAACCCAAAGGGACACCTATACAGCCTGCAGGGGCTAAAGGTATCAATGGGATAGTCGAGATATTTCCGGAATATGCCGAAGGCTTGAAAGATATTGAAGGTTTTTCTCACATTATTTTGCTATACCACTTTCACTTATCCAAAGAGTCGACATTGATAGCAAGGCCATATATGGATAACGAAACGCATGGAGTCTTTGCCATGCGAGGTCCGAGTAGGCCCAACCCTATTGGCATCTCGGTAGTACGCCTTGCCAAGGTTGAAGGTAAGATGCTCCATATTCGAGATGTGGACATCGTAGATGGGACACCCCTTCTGGATGTTAAACCTTACGTCCCCGAATTTGACATAAGGGAAGTGGAAAGGATAGGATGGCTGGAGGAAAATGTGGGTAAGCTTTCAACATCGAAAGATAATGGGAGGTTTACAGAGTGATTTGTTTGACTTGTGATAGCAGGTTATATGAAGTTCTGCCTTTTGTCGCTCTGACTTCTCAAATTCGAAAAGCTAGCCGCAGAAACTAGCAAGGAAAGATCTTGCTCAGGTGTTCTTTCCAAACGGGCAGATATAAACGCACATGCCGCAACTCTTGTGCCGAGTTTGCTCTCGCTTGTTTAGATAGTCGTGACATGCCTCAGCAGCGAATATCTCGCTCCTCAGTCTGGGCTTATCGAAAGCCTGCCCAGTAAAGGCATGGGCGGGACAACCCTTCACGCATTCATCGCAGTCGTGGCACAGCTCCTCCATAGGTATTCCCACTTCTAATGGAGCATCTGTGAGCACCGTGCCCCACCTCACGCGGGGACCGTGTTCCGGTGTAATGAGCAAGGCACTCTTGCCAATCCATCCCATCCCAGCCAAATGAGCCGCTAATTTGTGAGAGAACACACCAATGAGTTTAGTTCTATCCACTACTTGAGACGACGGGACAATGAAAGCTTGAAAACCGGCTTTATCCAAGGATTGGGCTAACATCGCAGAAATCGAGTCTATACGAGGATTTACAATTTGATATATGTAATACCAATAATTATTTAAGGCAGCAATATTTTTATGATGGACCAGCGTATTTATGATACCATCCGTAAGAACGAAGCCATGAGAAACAGCTCGTGGAAACTGGGTGAGAAATTCTCCGCCCTGTTCGGAAATACGCTGTCGGTCAGGACTAAGGTCAGCTATACCGAAGTAAGTGGCCCCCATATCCTTAGCCAGAGATTCCAGCTTGCCTCTAAGATTTGCTTTACCCCTATCTTTCATAGCTGATTCCTGTGTGTAAGTATAGCACAGCAAAGCTTCTCGGCCCAATTTTACTCTCAACTGTATCGAAGTTACTGACATCGCTGTGTTCCTATTGTCACTCTGAGTGATAGCCAAGGGCTCTGAATATTTGGAAGGGATTGTTAAGCCAACTCCTAATTCTGCGATATTTGTTATAATCAAGGCAGATTCACAAATGTGAAATAGAGTACAATCCGCAAGGAGGGGACAACATGGCTACGAAACCAGTTGTAATCAGATTCTTCGCTCCGGTGATTGATGCCAGTGTCAATGCTCTGATGAGTGCTGTCGACCAGAAAATGAAGCAGGGGACGAAAGAGTTCATCATACTTGTCTCTTCGCCGGGCGGCTCTGTTATCCATGGTTTAAGCGCATATAATTATTTGAAAGGTTTACCTGCTTCCATAACTACACACAATTTCGGCAGCGTGGACTCGATAGGCATTGTCATATACTGCGCCGGTTCGAGGAGATTATCTGTACCCCAGGCGAGATTTCTACTTCATGGCGTTAGTGCGCAGTTTAGGGGGGAGCAGAATTTAGAGGAGAAACTGCTTGAGGAAAGGTTAAAAGGGTTGAGGGTTGATATGGAGAATATTGCCAAGGTAATTGCAGTTAATACAGGTAAAAGCGCTAAAGATATTACCGATGCCATGATTGAGCGGATAACTTTGAACCCAGAGGAGGCGCAGTCCTGGGGTCTCGTGCACGAAATTAAGTCAGAGCTTTTTGAGGCAGGAAGCGAAGTAATTGCAATACAGTTTCAGCAACAATCACAACAGCCGCGGAAGCTGTAAAATTAGCCGAAGTATGTACTCCACTACTCCTAGTTTCAAATAAAATGATCCGTAGCTTATTACCTTCGGATTTCGATGCTATACTCAAGGTCATAAATGATGCCGCGCAAGCTTACAAAGGGGTAATCCCGGATGATAGATGGAAAGAACCTTATATGACGGCCGAGGAATTAAAAGAAGAAATTGAATCTGGCGTAAGATTCTTTGGGTTGATGGAAGGCGGGCATTTGCTCGGAGTGGCAGGTATCCAAGCTATTAAAGATACCACCTTGATCAGGCATACTTATGTGCCTCCAGGATGCCAGAGAAGAGGAATTGGCACGAGGCTACTTGAATATCTCATAGGCTTGGCTGAGACTGCGGAAATTCTGGTAGGGACCTGGGCTGATGCCACCTGGGCTATTCGATTCTATGAGGAGCACGATTTCGAGTTGGTGTCGTCCAGGGAAAAGGATAGGCTCTTGCGGACATATTGGAACATCCCAGAAAGGCAGGTTGAAACCTCGGTTGTGCTGAAGACAATCTCAGTTTTTTAGTCAACGGTGTGACTCCCTAATTTATTAATAGCTCATACTCGTCCAACATATTAGTGATACCACGTCCTCTCCTCATTGCCGAGCAATCTTATTTTGGTTCTCCCCCAGCTACCATAGCAAGGGCTTGCTATATACCTCTTATTGCGATATACTTTTTATTACGATATACTATATTACGATATAGCTCCATAAGGATTTTCCAGAAACAGAGATGAGCATTAGAGAAGCTCTAGAAAAGACTGCCAGAGAAATACCACATAAAGAAGCCATTGTTCTTGGTGCTCAGAGGGTTACTTATAGGGAGCTGGATGAAGCTTCTAACAAAGTGGCCAATGCTCTCCTAGAGTTGGGGATGAAAAGGGGTGGCAATGTGGCTATCTTAATGTGCCAGAGCCCTGAGTGGGTTATCAATTATTTCGGGGTGATTAAAGGTGGGGGGGTAGCTGCGCTGTTCAGCACTGCGCTTAAGGCTCCTGAACTTGATTCTTTGCTGCGAGACTCCGACTCGGAAATTCTGATAACGGAGAAGAAATTTTCTCAGATGCTTTCCTCAGTTTTGCCTCACATTCCTTTGCTAAAACACGTAATTGAGGTTGATACAGATTCTTACATCAATATGGTAGCCAACAGCTCTTCCATATCACCGCCTATCGATATAAAGGATGAGGATGAAGCTGTTATATTTTACGTCTGCGGTGTGCTGGGAAAGTACAAAGGCGTAGTGCACACACATGGTTCCATTATGGGAACTCCCCCTATCCTTTCTGCGAGCATACAACGGGGGAGAGCAGACATCATAATAGACCTTGTTCCCTTTTTCTATCTTTTTGGCTTGTTTGAAGTTCTTTTTGGTTCGATTATCACGGGTTCTACCGTTGTGCTTGTCCCTAATTTCACCCCCGAAGCTGTCCTAGAAGCTGTGGAGAAAGAAAAGGGAACCATTATCTTTGGGGTTCCTGCCATGTACAATACCCTAGCCATGGTGCCTGACGAAATTTTAAGAGGATATGACCTGGGCTTGCTGCGATTGGCCGTTACCGCCGGGGCCAAGTCCTTCCCTGAACTAATGAAAGCGTTGGAGGACAAAATTGGCTTAGCCGTTTATGAAGCGTATGGTCTTACTGAAACTTCAGGCGTTTCCTATTACACCTGTAACAGCCGTAAATGGGGAACTGTCGGCAGGCCAATTTGCGGCATTAAGATACTGGATGACAGCGGCATGGAGGTTCCCCGGGGCGAAATAGGAGAAGGTGTGTTCAATGTCCCCTGGGTGATGAAAGGATACTACAAAGCGCCTGAAGTCACGGCTCAAGTCCTTAAAGATGGATGGTTCTATACGGGAGATTTGGTCAGGATGGATGAAGAAGGCTACTTGGAGTACATAGAGAAGAAATCGTTCATAATAGTCACGCCTTCTGGGCTTAAGATCAGTCCATCAGAGGTCGAGTCCGTGCTGATGAGCCACCCCAGCGTAGCTGAGGCAGCCTATGTGGGTATTGATGATGGTTGCGGGGGACAAATACGCGTAGCCTTCGTGGTGCTGGAAGAAGGACAACAGGCCACGATGGAAGAGTTGTCCGACCTTTGTTACCAAAACCTAGCCAATTTTAAGCTTCCTAAGAGAATTGAATTTGTAGACAACATACCTAAAACTACCTTGGGGGAGGTAGATAGAAAGAAGCTCAAAGAGGGAGTGTTAATTCAGAGCTAACTGGAAGAGTACCTGTTAGCCTTGTATATCTTTATCTCGAAGTCAACCTTAACTTGTCCTAGTTGACATACTAATTACCTTGTGTTAAATTAGTAAGTTAGCGTCTACTAGAAGGTAAAACGTAGAGAGTTACAAAAGCCGGCTGGCTGAAGCCGAGCAAATTTTCCTGGAGTAGACCGGCATATGACCAGACGGCTTTTTGATTGCCTAAAATAGGGGGAATATTAGGAATGCCAACGGTTAATCAACTCGTGCGTAAAGGGCGGCAGAAGCTGGGAAAGAAAAGCGATGTCCCAGCGTTGCATTACATCCGGAATACGATGAAAGGGGAAGTTAGATGGGCTCAAGGATCGCCTCAAAAAAGAGGTGTATGCGTCTTGGTAAAAACGGTTACACCCAAGAAGCCCAACTCGGCATTGCGTAAAGTCGCCCGTGTCAGGTTGACCAATGGCATGGAAGTCACTGCTTATATTCCTGGTGAAGGACACAATTTGCAAGAACACTCGGTAGTCTTGATACGTGGTGGCCGAGTTAAGGACGTTCCTGGAATCCGTTACCATATTATACGTGGCACCTTGGACACTGAAGGGGTAACGAATCGCAAGCAAGGTCGCAGCAGGTATGGGGCCAAGGCACAAAAATAGCGAGGATGTCAAATGCCAAGAGGAGCTAGAAAAGTAGTAAAAAGAATACCACCACCCGATGCTAAATATAACAGCGTCACAGTGGCTAAATTTATTAATAGGCTTATGATACGGGGGCAAAAAGCTACAGCTGAGCACATTGTCTATAACGCCTTGCAGTTCACCGCTCAGCAAGTGAATAGCAGTCCTGAAGAAGCCTTAGAGCGGGCGATTAGAAATGCTGCACCGCTTCTCATGGTTAAATCGCGCCGTGTCGGTGGGGCTACCTACCAAGTTCCTATGGAAGTAGGGGAAGAGCGGGGACGCACTCTTGCCATGAGGTGGCTCATTGCTTCAGCGCGAGCTCGTAGTGGCAAATCTATGGAAGAAAGGCTGGCAAGCGAGTTGGTTGATGCTGTTAATGGGCGGGGGACAGCAATCAAGAAACGTGATGATCTTCACAAGATGGCAGAGGCTAACAAAGCCTTTGCTCACTATCGCTGGTGAGAAGTCGTGTTAAAAGCAGTAATTGAGGTAAAGGATAAGCTCATGTCGCGGACTTTTCCTTTGGAAAAAATACGGAATATAGGTATCATCGCTCATATAGATGCTGGCAAGACCACGGCTACGGAGATGATATTGCATCACACACGGCGTACTTACAAGGTAGGGAGCGTAGATGAAGGGACTGCGGTAATGGATTGGATGGAGCAAGAAAGGGAACGAGGCATTACTATTACTTCAGCGGCTACTACGTGTCACTGGCGCGAATATTGTATAAACATCATCGATACCCCTGGGCATGTAGATTTCACCGCTGAGGTGGAGCGTAGCCTCCGTGTATTAGACGGTGGCGTCGTGATTTTCGATGGTGTAGCTGGGGTGGAAGCTCAATCAGAGGCTGTGTGGCGCCAGGCAGATAAATATGGCGTGGCCAGGGTGTGCTTTATTAACAAAATGGACAGGATTGGCGCTGATTTTCATCACACGGTGACCATGATTAACGAAAGGTTGCGGATCAAGGCATTACCGATACAACTCCCCATAGGAAGTGAAAAACTATTCCGGGGCATCATTGACCTTGTGGAAAACAAAGTCATTACTTTCCCGGTTGATTCTAATTCAGATCCAATTGAGGAAGATAGTGAGGCTTTGCTGGCCAAACATCGCCAAACATTAATTGAAAACTTAGCCGAACTAGATGAGCAGATTATGTTGCTCTACCTTGATGGGCAAGATGTCTCCGCATCTCAAATTAAGGCAGCTATAAGAAGATTGACAATTTCTAATTGCATTGTGCCTGTACTTTGTGGCAGTGCATTGAGAGATAGAGGCATTGAGTTATTGCTTGATGCTATTGTGGATTATCTCCCTTCGCCGTTAGATATTCCTCCCGTCTCGGCTATAGATTCTAGAAGTGGACAGGAAGTATTTCGTCTGGCGAGCGATGATGAACCTTTTTCTGCGTTGGCGTTTAAAACAGTTTTTGACCCGTTTATGGGTAGACTTGTCTACTTACGTGTATACTCAGGCAGGATAAAGGCCGGAGCACAAGTCTTGAACTCCAGTATAGATAAGAAAGAGAGATTGGGAAAACTATATGTTATGCATGCCGATCACCGCGAAGAAGTGGGTCACGCTGAGACCGGTAGTATTGTAGCTAGTCTGGGACTTAAGATGACCTCGACGGGTGATACCATTTGCGAGCCCACACGGCCAGTGCTTCTTGAGGCTATAAAATTTGCCGAGCCGGTGCTTTCTATGGCTGTTGAACCCAAAAGCAAAGTCGACCAGGACAAGTTAGATGATTCCCTGGCTAAACTTGCAATGGAGGATCCGACCTTCAAGGTTTACCATGATAAAGAAACGGGTCAAACTCTGATTTCGGGGATGGGTGAACTTCATCTGGAAGTGTTAATGGAGCGTATGTTGCGCGAATATGGTGTAAGAGTCAATGCTGGTAAGCCGCAGGTCGCTTATAAAGAAACAATCACTATTCCTGTGGAATCTGAAGGGAGATTTATCCGTCAATCCGGTGGTAGGGGGCAATACGGGCACGTTTGGCTTAGAATTGAGCCAGGTGAGCGTGGCAGCGGATTTGAGTTTCATGACCGGATTCGAAGTGGGGCCATCCCCAAGGGATTTATTCCCTCAGTAGAAGCCGGTGTCAAGTCAGCTTTACAAAGTGGAGGGTTAGCTGGTTACCCTGTAATAGATGTAAAGGTGAGTTTGTATGACGGGAGTTTCCACGAGGTAGATTCTTCTGATGTAGCTTTCAAGATGGCGGCCTTCATGGCTATGAGGGATGGAATGGATAAAGCTAAACCTATTATTCTTGAGCCAATTATGGAGGTGGAAATAACGACTCCCAATCAGTTCCTTGGAGATATCATTGGCGATTTAAACTCTCGGAGAACTCATATCGAAGGTATTGACAGTCGCGATGAATTTTCCACTATCCGTTGCCTTGTTCCTCTAGCGGAAACATTCGGTTTCGCTGGAGATTTGAGGTCGCTCAGTCAAGGTAGGGCGAGTCATACTATGTGCTTTCATCGCTATGAAGAATTGCCTCAAGATTTAGCTGAGCAAATTGCAACTAGAATGGGAAGAACCAAATGACCGAGCAAAAAGTTCGTATCAAAATCAAAAGTTTCGATCATAGGTTGGCCGATCAGGCAGTAAGGCAAATAATAGATGCAGTGGAGCGTACTGGGGCTGTAGTGGTTGGCCCAGTACCTTTACCCACACATATCGAAAAATTTTGTGTTATTCGTTCTCCTAACATCGATAAAGATTCCAGGGAGCAGTTTGAGATCAGGACTCATAAGAGGTTAATTGATGTTTTGCAGCCAAGTTCCAAGACTATAGATGCCCTGAGTCAGCTTGACTTGGCATCTGGAGTGGAGATAGATATTAAGTTATAGTTAAAAACATGTTTCCAGGCATTATTGGTAAAAAAATAGGCATGACGCAACTGTTTCAGGAAAACGGAGAGACGGTGGCGGTAACTGCTATTCAAGCGGGCCCTTCCGTGGTAACTCAGATAAAGAGCCGAGACAGGGATGGTTATGATGCTATTCAAGTGGGCTTTGTTGAGAACAAAGTGAAGCAATCTCAGCTTAGCTCTCCAGAGAAGGGACATCTTCGAGGCTTGGAGAATGTTCGCTATCTTCGCGAATTCAGGACTGATGATGTTAGCTCGGTCAAGCAAGGTGACAAAGTAGATGTTAGCTTCCTGAAGCAGGGTGACCTGGTAAATGCAATTGGCCTTTCTAAGGGCAGGGGCTTTGCCGGTGTGGTGAAGCGGCATCATTTTGCAGGTGGGCCAAAGACCCATGGCCAAACTGACCGCCATCGCTCCCCTGGTTCAATTGGGGCTACCACTTTTCCCGGTCGGGTGCTTAAAGGGCAACGCATGGCGGGACATATGGGCAATAGGAGAGTAACAGCGCGTAATCTCGAGGTAATTAAAGCTGACCCCGAGCGCAATTTGCTTTTGGTGAAGGGTGCAGTACCTGGAGCCAATGGGGAGCTGTTAGTAATTGAGAAAGTAAGGTGACAGAAGTGCAAGTGCCAGTTTATAGCTTAAACGGTGAGGTTGTCGACCAAATAGAACTCAGCCAAGCCATTTTTGCTCTTCCCTTTAATGGGGCGGTGGTTCACCAGGCAATGACTAGACAATTAGCTAATAAGCGCCAGGGTACTGCGTCTACCAAGACGAGGGGGGAAGTGATCGGAAGTACAAGGAAACTTTATGCCCAAAAGCATACTGGCAGAGCACGAAGGGGGGATATAAAATCACCCCTTCTCAGGGGAGGTGGGATAGTTTTTGGCCCCAAGCCACGCACCTATCGTCAATCGATGCCCAAGAAAATGAGGCAGTTAGCTTTGAAATGCCTCCTCTCAGCTAAGGTTAGAGAGGGAAATATAAAGCTGGTGCAGGAACTTGATTTTGAGGAACCCAAGACGAAAGACATGATAGATGTGCTGTCCTCGCTCGGCATCGGTTCCTCAACTTTAATTCTTACTGCTCAGTCCACACCCAATGTGATTAAATCAGCGGCTAATTTGCCTGAAGTCAAAGTCCTACCTTCGGCTCTAATTAATGTGTTAGATTTGCTTTCCTATGAAATGCTGATAGCTACTGTACCAGCAATACGCAATATTGAGCAAATTTGGGGTAAATAAATTGAATCTTTATGAAGTTCTGCGGCGTCCTTTAATTACAGAGAAGGCTACTTCGCTTAAGGAAGGAGATAAGTATGCCTTTGAGGTAGCAGGCAAGGCTACCAAGTCTCAGGTTAAGGAGGCAGTGGAACAAGCTTTTAATGTCAAGGTAAATAAAGTCAATGTGATGACGGTACCTAGGAAGACGAGAAGGTTTGGCAGAAGACAAGTAACTAACTCACCCTGGAAAAAGGCGATAGTTTCCTTGGCACCGGGACACAAAATTACTTTCTTTGAGGGTGTTTAATGGGCGCAGTTACTAAGTGGAGAAAAAAGAAGATGTCGAAACACAGGCATAAGAAACTTCTTAAGAAAACTCGCTGGCAAAGGACGCACAAATAAGGAGCGATTCGTGGGATTAAGGACCTATGATCCAACTTCTCCAGGCAGGAGATTTATGTCTGGCGCTACCTTCGAAGAGCTAACCAAGGTAGCTCCTGAGAAATCCTTACTGGTGCCGCTGAAAAAGAAGGCAGGGCGTAATAGCCGCGGTGTTATAACTGTACGTCACCGAGGTGGCGGCAGCAAGCGTAAATTGCGCCTTATCGATTTTAAGAGGGATAAAATTACAATTCCAGGGAAAGTGGCTTCAATTGAATATGACCCTAATAGGTCAGCTCGCATTGCCTTAATTCATTATGCTGACGGCGAAAAGCGCTATATACTCGCCCCTTTGGGCATCAGGTTAGGTGATACAATACAGTCAGGAGAAGATGCTGATATAAAACTTGGGAATGCGCTGCCGTTGGAGTCCATTCCCGTTGGAACCTTAGTGCATAATATTGAGTTTGAGCCAGGCAAGGGGGGGAGGCTTGTTCATAGTGCAGGAAGTTCTGCCCAAATTATAAGTAAGGAAGGCCAATATGTCGTGCTGAAACTCCCTTCAGGCGAACTGCGTAAATTTCACCACAGGTGCTGGGCTACTATTGGTCAGATAGGCAATGTTGATCACGGAAATATAAAATTAGGCAAAGCTGGGAGCAGGAGATGGTCAGGTTGGCGGCCTACAGTCAGGGGTTCTGCTATGACTCCTCGAGACCACCCGCATGGGGGTGGGGAGGGCAGGGCTCCCCGAGGAATGCCTCCGAAAACCCCTTGGGGGAAACCAGCTTTGGGGGCTAAGACACGCCGCCGTAAAACGTCGGATAAAATGATCATTAAACGGAGGAAACAGGATGTCACGGTCACTTAGGAAAGGGCCTTTTTGCGATGCTAAATTGCTTAAGAAAATAGAAACGCTTAATAATTCAGGCGAGAAAACAGTGATAAAGACATGGTCCCGTGCCTCTACTGTTTTGCCTCAAATGATAGGTCATACTATTGCAGTGCATAATGGCAGGAAGCATGTGCCCATTTTCATCACTGAAAATATGGTGGGGCATAAATTGGCAGAATTCGCACCTACTAGGACATATAGGGGTCATGTCACCAAAGCTAAAATAACTGAACAGGCGAGGAAATAATAAGACGCGATGAAGGTAAGAGCTGTCGCTAAGGATGTTGGCATTCCGCCTCAGAAGGTACGTTTAGTGATAAATATGGTTAGAGGCAGAAAAGTCGACGAGGCTTTGACTATCCTTAGTTTTACGCCTACCCCCACAACCAAAGCCGTGGCTAAGGTAATCAAATCAGCAATAGCCAATGCTGAAAGCAATTTTCAAATGTCACCCACTGAGCTTAGAATCGTTGATATATTTGCTGATAAGGGGCATACCTTGAAAAGATTTCGCCCTCAGTCGAGAGGAAGAGTGAGTCCTATCTTAAAACGGGCTAGCAATATTACAGTTTTTGTTACTGAAGAGGAGGAATAGTTTTGGGACAAAAAGTTCATCCTTGTGGTTTCAGGCTAGGTGTCAACCAGAATTGGCGAGCTAGGTGGTATGCTGAGAAGAACTATACTCGGTTTTTATTGGACGATATAAGGCTACGGAAGGTTGTGGAGCAAGAATGTTCTGGAGGAGCTGTTGCTCGGCTAGAAATTGAACGTCCGGGGGACGAGGTATATTTAACTCTTTACTCAGCTCGCCCTGGCATCTTGATTGGCCGGGGGGGGCAAAACGTGGAAGCACTGAAATCGGAACTGGAGAAAGTCAGTGGGGATAAGATTAGATTGACTATTAGAGAGGTTGAACACCCTGAGCTTGAGGCTTCTCTGGTAGCTCGGAGCATAGCTGAGCGGCTTGAAGAGCGAATACCTTTCCGCCGAGCTATGAAGCAGGCAACCTTTCGAACTTTGCAAGCTGGAGCTAAGGGAATAAAGATAACATGTGGTGGAAGGCTTGGTGGACTCGAAATTGCTAGGACTGAGACGATTCACCAAGGTCAAATGCCGTTACATAAATTACGTGCTGATATCGATTACGGTTTTGCCGAAGCCCATACTATAATGGGGCGTATTGGGGTAAAAGTATGGATTTATAAGGGCGATATCATGCCTGAAGTGAAGGAGAAAAGTGCTACAACCGAAACGAGTGAAGTATCGGAAGGTACATAAAGGAAGGCTAAAGGGCAGTGCTCAGAGCGGAGATACCATTATTTTTGGTGACTTTGGCATGAGGGCTGAAGAATCTGCTTGGGTAACAGCACGACAAATCGAAGCAGCTCGTCGCGTATTTGTGCGCCACTTGCATCGTGGGGGTAAACTATGGATACGGGTTTTCCCTGACAAAGTTGTGACTAAGAAACCTGCAGAGACAAGAATGGGTAGTGGGAAAGGCACTCCGGATCACTGGGTAGCTGTAGTTAAGAGAGGCAGAATGCTATTTGAATTGGCTGGTGTAAATGAAGAACTGGCTTCAGAGGCAGCTCATCTCGCCTCTTCCAAGCTTCCTATAGCTACTAGTTTTGTCACTAAGGAAAGGTAGAAAATTGAAAGCTAGCGAAATACGAAATCTGAACAATGAAGAGCTATTAACGAAGCTCGAAGAAGCTCATGAGGAACTTTTTAACCTCCGTTTTCGCTTGGCCACTAGACAGTTGGGAAATCATCAGGAGATTCCTGAAGTGAAGAGAAGGATTGCTAAAATCAAGACTATTTTAAGGGAAAGGGAGCTTGGCATAGGATGAGTTATCTCGGGAAAAGAAAGGTTAGAGAGGGCTTGGTGGTGAGTGACAAAATGGATAAAACCGTCGTGGTAGTTGTGGAAACTAAGAAAATCCATCCGCTCTATAAGAAAGCTAGCAGGGTTACTAAAAAATATAAGGCGCATGACGAAAATAATGCCTGTAAAATTGGAGACAAAGTGAAGATTGTTGAGACTCGCCCTTTGTCTAATGAGAAGAGTTGGCGGGTAATGGAGATAATGTCTAAGAAAGAAATGGTTGAAACCAGACCAAAGAAACCAAGGAAAAAGAAGTGATTCAGGCTTATACCAGACTTAAGATAGCCGATAATACCGGGGCTAAGCAGGTTATGTGTATTAATGTGCCTATTGGGGCAAGAAAATATGCCCGAATAGGCGACATCATTGTAGCCACGGTGAAGCGAGCAGTGCCCCATGGAATGGTGAAAGAAGGCGAGGTAGTGCGAGCTGTGGTTGTACGTGTGGCTAAGCCTTATCGCCGCCCTGATGGTTCCTATATCAGATTCGATGAGAATGCCGCTGTCGTTCTTGGTGAAAAAAATAATCCTAAGGGCAGTCGCATTTTTGGTCCTGTAGCCCGAGAACTTAGAGATAAAAACTTTGCCAAGATAATATCCTTAGCACCAGAGGTTCTGTAGAATGAAAATCAGGAAAAACGATACTGTTATCGTAACTGCTGGCAAGGACAGGGGAAAAAAGGGAAAAGTCCGCCGTGCACTCCCCAGTGAAAATAGAGTGATAGTGGAGGGGCTCAATATGATTAAGCGCCACTCTCGAGCTGGCAGGGCTGCCCGGCAAGCCGGCATAATTGAGCTTGAAGCTCCAATCCACGTATCCAACGTAATGTTACTGTGTGATAAATGCGGAAAACCTGCGCGTGTCAATTTCCGCTTTCTGGCCGATGGCAAAAGAGTACGAATTTGTAATTCATGTCAAGAGGTGATTGACTAGGGAGTTTGGTCGTGAAATCTCGCATGGAGGAAAAATATTTGGCCGAAGTGACTCCCCAGCTTAAAGCTAGGCTTGGATATAATAACATAATGCAACTGCCTAAGTTGGAAAAGGTTGTGCTTAGCATTGGTTTGGGTGAAGCAACACAGGACGCTAAAGCTCTTGAAACAGCGGGGAAAGAGCTAGCTACAATTTCAGGGCAACGTCCGGTGACCACACGGGCTAAAAAGTCTATCTCTTCCTTTAAGCTGAGAGCTGGTATGCCTATTGGGATGATGGTGACGTTGCGAGGTAAACGAATGTACGATTTCTTTGACAAATTGGTTAATGTCGTTCTACCGAGGTTTCGAGATTTCCGCGGCGTATCGCGGGATTCGTTTGATGGTCGAGGAAATTATAGCCTGGGTATAAAAGAGCAAATAGTTTTCCCTGAGATTGACTACGATAAGATAGATAAAACTCGCGGCCTTGAGGTAACCATTGTTACTACGGCCAAGAACGATGATGAAGCCAGGGATTTGCTAGAATTATTGGGCATGCCTTTCAGGAGAAATTGATATGGCGAAGTTATCTAAGGTTATCAAATCAAAACGGCCGACAAAGTATAGGGTACAGCAACGTAATCGTTGTCAATTATGTGGCAGGCCGCGTGCTTATATGCGTAAATTTGGCATGTGTCGTATTTGTTTTCGAGAACTTGCTGTCACTGGGGTAATCCCTGGGATAAGAAAGTCAAGCTGGTGAAAGAGAAATGACAGTTACTGACCCCATTGCTGATATGTTAACTAGGATACGCAATGCTGTAATGGCAGATCATGATTATGTGCTTGTGCCCTCCTCTAAAATAAAGCTTTCTATCATCAAAATACTTGAGGAAGAGGGTTTTGTTGACCGTTATGAAGTGCTTAAAGGGAAACCACAGTCGATGATTAAAATACACCTCAAGTACACAAATGGCCAGCCTGCAATCTTAGGTTTAGAAAGAGCGAGCAAGCCGGGTCTAAGGGTCTATGTAGAAAGGCGTGAAATCCCTCGAGTCTATGGGGGTTTGGGTATTACTATTTTATCCACATCCAAAGGCATTATGACTGGCCAAGAAGCATGGCGACAGCATCTTGGTGGTGAGATTCTATGTTATGTGTGGTAAATTAATTTAGGAGTTGTAAATTATGTCTCGTATTGGATTGCTTCCCATTCCTATACCTCAGGGTACGGAGGTAAAGATCGATGGAAGCGAAATTGTGGTAAAAGGAAGTAAAGGAGAGCTCCGTCGTCAATTTCACTCTGCCATTTCTATTGCTTTAAAGGATGAATGCTTGATTGTAACTCGGCCTAGTGATAGTAAAATCCATCGTTCTTTACATGGGCTCACGCGTAGCCTTTTGGCAAATATGGTTACAGGGGTGAGTGAAGGTTTTGAAAAAATCCTGGAAATAAGTGGAGTAGGCTACAGAGCGCAGAAAACTGGCGACAAACTGTTGCTCCAGGTAGGATACGCCAATACTGTGGAGTTCCCCCCCCCTCCTGGTATTAGTATCACTGTTGAGGGGACAAATCGCATTCACGTCACTGGTATTGATAAAGAAGTAGTTGGGGAAACGGCTGCTAAAATTCGGGCGATACGCCCTCCTGACTCTTATAAAGGAAAAGGCATTAAATACTTTGGTGAGGAACTGCGTCTTAAACCTGGCAAATCGGGCAAAATAGGCAAGAAATAGTGGCTATAATGAACAGGAGAGGTTCGAAGGCAATCAAAAATATACGGCACAGACGGGTGAGGCAAAAAGTAACAGGAACACTATCACGTCCGCGATTATGTGTCTTCCGTAGCTTGAATCACATCCATGCCCAGCTTATTGATGATTCTAAGGGCAAGACCTTAGCCTCAATGAGCACTCTCGATTCTCAGGTTAGAAGCAAGGCTAATGGAATTGAGAAAAGCAAGAAAGCCGGAATGGTGGGAACTTTACTTGCAGAGAAAGCACTAAATAAAGGGATCAAACAGGCGGTTTTTGACCGTGGTGGCTATAGATATCATGGCAGGGTTAAGGCTTTAGCCGAGGCTGCCAGGAAAGCCGGATTGGAGTTTTAAGAGTAAGCTTATGAAAGCGGTTACTAAAGTAAGAGGGAAGAGTGCCAAAATTGATACCTCAGAACTGAGTCTCGAGGAGAAACTGTTAGGTATCGACCGTGTAACTAAAGTGGTCAAAGGTGGTAGACACCTTCGATTCAGAGCTTTAGTGGTAGTTGGCGATGGCCAAGGACATGTCGGATTTGGTTTAGCTAAGGCAGCAGCGGTTCCTGAAGCAGTTCGCAAAGCAGGTGCTGTGGCGAAGAAGGGGTTGATTGAGGTGCCTATCAAGGACGGTACCATCCCTCATGAAATTCTAGCCAAGTTTGGTGCGTCCAAGATCTTGCTAAAGCCGGCGGCACCTGGCACAGGCTTAATTGTCAGCAATACTGCTCGAGCGGTGCTCGAATTGGCAGGTATAAAAGACGCCCTTGGCAAATCATTAGGTGGATCAAGCAAAATCAACGTAGCTAAGGCGACGATACTTGCCCTGGCTAACTTGAGGAAAAGTGAGGAAGCAGTAATTCAAACCGACGTTGAAACTCAGGAAGAAAAGGTAGATGAAACAGAATGAATTAAGCTCTCCTGTAGGTGCTAAGCACAAGAGAAAACTGGTAGGTCGAGGAGATGGCAGCGGGCATGGCACCTATTCGGGACGAGGTTACAAAGGACAGAAGTCTCGCTCTGGCGGCAACCTGCGCCTTGGCTTTGAAGGCGGGCAGTTGCCTTTGATAAAACGGCTGCCGCGAAAGAGAGGATTCACTAACGTTTTTAAAACTGAATATAATGTTGTCAATGTGGGAAAGCTAGCCGTTTTCCCACCAGGAACTGAGGTAACCCCTAATGAATTGCTTCGAGCGGGGCTAATCAGCACCGTGGACAATCCGACCAAAATTCTCGGCGCTGGCGATATCCAGCATCCATTGCTAGTTAGTGCTAACAAATTCTCTTCATCGGCGGAGAAAAAAATCCTCGCTGCTGGGGGGAAGGTAAAGCAGGCTTAGAATGCAGCGCAAAACAAGCCGACCACGCCTTGTCCAGGCAATGATGGATATATGGACATTACCCGATTTGCGGCAAAAAATCCTTTTCACCATCGGCATCCTTGTCGTTTTCCGCTTTATGGCTCACGTTCCCTTGCCCGGCGTGGACATTGCAGCCTTGAAAAATTTCTTCGCGCAAAACCCCCTTTTCGGCATATTTGACCTTTTTAGCGGTGGTGCCATGACGAATTTCAGTGTGGCTGCCATGGGCGTTTATCCTTATATAACTGCGTCCATAATTATGCAATTGTTGGTTCCGGTAATCCCCAGACTTCAGGCTCTATCCCAGGAGGGGGAGCTCGGTAGTCATAAAATCAATCGAATTACTCACTTTATAACTATACCTTTGGCTGGCCTTCAAGGCTATGCTATGATTGCTTTGTTGCGTGCCCGGGAAGTTACTATTGAGCCACTCGGGGCGTTGACCATAGCTAGCATAATAATGACAATGGTCGCTGGCACGATGTTTCTTGTGTGGCTGGGTGAATTGATTACCGAGCGTGGTATAGGGAACGGGATATCGATAATAATTTTTGGTGGCATTGTGGCTGGCGTGCCTGGGATAGTGGGTCGTGGCATTGTTGATGCTCAAGCCGGAAATCCGGGGGGGTTAATCGCCTACATTATTCTCACCTTGGCTATGCTGGCACTTATAGTCATATTTGTTGAAGCACATCGCCGTATTCCTGTGCAGTATGCTCGGAGCACTTTTCGCGGTGGCCGCATGTATCGCCAATCGGGTTCCACATATATACCACTTAGAGTAAATACCGCCGGTATGATACCTCTTATTTTCGCCTTGGCCTTAATGCAACTCCCTGCTACGATAGCTACATTTTTTATGAATCCAATAGGCCAGGATCCCAATTTCTGGAATACAATCTATAGTTTGTTTCAGTCTAATACCGCGCTCTACAACGTATTGTATTTTGCTTTAGTAATTGGTTTCGCTTTCTTCTACACTATGGTCATATTCGAGCAAATGAACCTGCCTCAAACTTTGCAACAGCAAAGCGGCTTCATCCCTGGGGTTCGGCCCGGCAAGGCAACGGCTGATTATTTGAACGCAGTCATAAAGCGCATTACCTTTGGTGGCGCTCTCTTCTTGGCTGTAGTGGCAGTTATGCCCTTTATTGCTCAAAAAATCACCGGCGTCACAGCATTGGTAATCCAGAGCACCGCCATGCTTATAGCTGTTGGTGTGGCTCTAGATACCATGAAACAATTAGAGGCTCAACTAACCATGCGCCGCTACGAGGGTTTCTTGAAATAATGTACATCATCATGCTAGGTGCTCCGGGGGCAGGGAAGGGAACTCAGGCGGATATTCTCTCTCAAGAGATGGGTTTACCCCATATAGCTTCTGGGGATTTGTTTCGTCAGGCATTAGAGGAAAGGACCGAGGTTGGCCTCCTGGCTAAAAGCTATATGGACAAAGGAAAACTAGTTCCCGATGAGATAACCATAAAAATGATTCTGGAAAGAATTAATCAGCCAGACTGTATCTCTGGCTTTCTTCTTGACGGCTTTCCCCGGACTTTGCATCAAGCTCAAGTTCTGGACAAGGCCCTTAATGAGCAAGGAAAAAACATAGATAGGGCAATATACATTGAAGTGCCCAATACAGAATTGGTGAAACGACTCAGTGGAAGATGGCTTTGCCGAGTTTGTCAGACACCATATCACGTAGTGAGTTCACCGCCTAAAACGCCGGGTAAATGTGATAAATGCGGTGGTGAATTGTATCAACGTTCTGATGACAGGGAGGAAACAGTAAAGGACCGACTTGGTGTTTTCTTTGCTCAAACTGTTCCCATCCTTGATTATTATAAGAAACAAAATAAACTAGTCAGGGTCAATGGTAACCTGGGAATGCAGAGGGTAGCTAGAGAAATAATATCTGCACTCAAGGCAGGGGTAAAATAAGTGGTAATTATAAAATCTGCCGAGGAAATAGCTATTATGCGAAAGTGTGGTAAAATCCTCGCTGCTATTTTAGATAAACTAAGAACCGAAACAAGACCGGGGATTAAGACCAGCCAGTTGGACATAATAGTGGCCGAAGAATTGGAAAAAAGGGGAGTCATACCTTCTTTTAAGAACTATCGTGGCTTCCCAGCGAATTTATGTGTTTCGGTAAATGATGAGATAGTTCACGGTATTCCCGGTGAACGAATACTACAGGAAGGAGACATTGTTTCTTTAGATGTAGGAGCGAAACTTAATGGCTTTCATACAGATGCCGCCATAACTATTGGCTTGGGGCGGATAAGTAAAGAGGCCGAGGAACTTATCGCGGTCACAGAGGGCAGTTTAAATTCGGGCATCGCTCAAGCAATAAGTGGGGCACGAGTAGACGATATCTCCTCTGCTATTCAGCATTATGTTGAATCCAAAGGATTTTCTGTAGTTAGAGAATATACCGGGCATGGAGTAGGTCGGGACTTGCATGAGGAGCCTCCAATACCTAATTTTACAGTTGGAAATGGTCGCTTGCTTCGTAAAGGCATGACTCTGGCTATTGAGCCTATGGTTAATGCTGGAGGTTGGCACACTAAACTGGCGGCTAATCAATGGACGGTACTTACAGATGATGGAAGGCTTTCAGCGCATTTCGAACATACCATTGCTATAACTGATAATAATGCTGAGATACTTGTTTAGGTATTATGTGAAAATGGCTAAGAAGGAAAGGATAGAAGTCGAAGGCAAAGTAATTACAGTTTTGCCTAATACTATGTTTCGCGTCGAATTGGCCAATGGCCATCAGGTATTGGCTCATATCTCGGGCAAAATGAGAAAGCACTATATCAAGATTTTGCCAGGGGATAGAGTTTTGATAGAACTTTCCCCTTATGATTTAAGCCGGGGCAGAGTTACCTATAGGCTTAAATAGTTTGACAGGTTAACTAAGAAAGTTTATCATAGCAAGGTTTGTATGGTGATTAGAAATGAAAGTAAGAGCTTCGGTTAAGCCGATATGCAGAAAATGCAAGGTTATCAGGCGGGGGGGTGTGGTTAGGGTTATTTGTGAGAATCCAAAGCATAAGCAGAGGCAGGGGTGATAAGCAATGGCACGTATTGCTGGTATAGATCTTCCTAAGGATAAGCCAATCTGGGTAGCTTTGCAGAGCATTTATGGCATTGGCACTACATCAAGTCAGCGCATTATGGCTGCCGCTGGTATCGATCCTGGCCTTAAAGTTAAGGAACTTAGTGAGGAACAAGTTGGCCAGATTCGGGATGTCATTGACAAACAGTACAAAGTGGAAGGTGATCTTAGGAGGGAGGTTCAATCTAATATAAGGCGGCTTATTGAAATTAGTTGCTATCGGGGCACAAGGCACCGTCTAAGATTACCAGTTCACGGACAGAGAACTCGCACAAACGCCCGAACTAAAAGAGGCCCAAGAAAAACAGTTGCAGGTCGAGGGCAAAGACGTGGCGTAGGTAAAAAGTAAGGAGCTTTTAACAAATGCCGAAGAAGAAGGGAGCCCGTAAAGTCCGTAAAAAGATTAGCGAAGGCCGGGCTTATATCCAATCAAGTTTCAATAACACGACCATTACCATTACTGATATGCAAGGCAATGTCGTCGCCTGGGGAAGTTCTGGTACCGCGGGATTCAAAGGTTCCAGGAAAGGTACTCCTTATGCTGCTCAACTAGCTGCCAGAGATGCGGCACATCGAGCAATGGGTGATGGCTTGCGCCGGGTTGAGGTGTATATTAAAGGCCCTGGCAGTGGACGTGAAGCAGCTATTCGAGCCTTACAGGCTTCTGGAATTACTGTCACGGCCATCAGGGACGTGACTCCTATACCTCATAATGGCTGCCGTCCGCGAGGGAGGCGAAGGGTATAAAATGGCGCGCTACACAGGTCCGGTTTGTCGCCTATGTCGCCGCTTCGGAGACAAGCTGATGCTCAAAGGCGAGAGGTGCTCTACACCTAAATGTCCTTTAGAGAAAAGAAGTACTCCTCCTGGCAGGCGTCCTCTGGCTCGAGGACGCAGCAGGATTTCCGAGCGCGGACTTCAATTACGTGAAAAGCAAAAGCTTCGCTTTAGCTATGGTATCTTGGAGCGACAATTTCGTAGGTTTTTCACTGAGGCCAGGAAAAGCCGGGGTGCCACTGGAGAGACACTTCTTATATTGCTGGAAAGAAGACTGGATAATGTTATTTATCGCTTGGGCTTTGCTGATTCACGTGCCCAAGCCAGACAAATAGTTCGGCATGGCCATATAATTGTCAATGGTCGCAAAACAGATATTCCTTCCCTTTTGGTGAAATCAGGGGATGTTGTTAAGTGGCGCGAGGCTAGTACAAAAACCGAATATTATAAAAGGGTGGCTGAGGAAATTGAAGAGAAATTTATCCCTGATTGGTTAAGCTTGGAAAAAGAGAGCATGACAGGCAGAGTATTAAATTTGCCTGGCAAAGACGATATTGAAGCTGGATTTAATGAGAAAGCCATTGTCGAATATTACTCGAGGTGAACTATGCCCGAATTGTCTATTCCCACTGTAACTTGTGTTGAAAGCATCGGTAATTATGGTCGTTTTCTTGCTGAACCTCTAGAGCCAGGTTTTGGTGTCACTTTAGGTCACACCCTGCGGCGTGTGCTTCTCAGTTCTTTGCTTGGTGCCGCGGTAACATGGGTCAGAATCGAAGGCATTCAGCATGAATTCTCTCCTATTCCTTATGTTAAAGAGGATGCTATGGAATTTTTACTTAATATCAAGCAACTGAGACTCCGCCCTCTTTCTCATGAGCCAGGGCAGTTGATCTTGGAAGCAGAAGGTGAGGGCAAAGTCTGTGCAGGTGATATTAAGCCCTCGTCTCACTTTCGCGTTGCCAATCCTGAACTTTATTTAGCTTCTTTAGACTCCCCCCAATCCAAGCTTTACGTCGAACTTAATGTGGAGCTAGGAAAAGGTTATATGCCGGCTAAATCGGCTGATGGTTTACCTGTGGGAGCACTACCAGTAGATGCCATCTTCACCCCAGTGCAGAAGGTCAATTTCTCTGTAGAGTCTATCAAGCCTGGCGAGGAGGGAAGTCCAGAGAAGCTCATCCTAGAGGTTTGGACCGATGCTACCATTTTTCCCTGGGAGGCGCTTAGTCAAAGTGCTATCATCTTAATTAATCAGTTCTCTTCCTTCAGGGATCTTGAAGTTCCCATGGCTAGAACTTTGTCCATTTTGCCTGAGCAATATGATACCCCTGTGGAAGAACTAAATTTGTCAACTCGCTCCCGTAATAGTCTGAAGAGAGCGGGTATTTCCACTCTGGGACAATTGCTAGAGAAAGGTAGGGAAGGTTTGCCACCATTGCCTGGTTTGGGGGCAAAGTCTCGAGACGAAGTGGAAGAGTTAATGGCAAAATTAGGCTCTCCTGTTCCTAAGACGAAAACGGAATGAGACACAAGTTAGCAGGACGGAAATTAAATAGGGCAACAGAGCACAGGTGGGCGGTATACCGAAATCAGGTTGCCGCGCTTTTGACTCACGAAAAGGTCACCACCACTGAAGCTAAAGCTAAAGAAGTTCGCAGTTTAGCAGAGAAGATGATCACTTTAGGTAAGGATGGCAGCCTTGCCTCAAGGCGGGAAGCCTTAGCTTTTGTTACTGATAAAAAGGTAGTTGACAAGCTATTTGCTGAAATTGCTCCAGACTATGCTGACCGTAGTGGGGGTTATACAAGGTTGCTAAAGCTAGGACCCCGCCCTGGTGATAACGCGCCTATGGTTCAAATTGAATTGGTTAAGTAAGTTTATTTTGCTTATAGAATATGACGGCACCCAATATCATGGCTTTCAATGGCAACTTGGCTTGCCTACTATTCAAAATGAGCTTGAGCAAGCTATAAAGCGATTTTGTGGGCAAAGCAGCCGGGTTATGGCAGCTAGCAGAACTGATGCCGGTGTGCATGCCAGGGGACAAGTGGTGAGCTTCCGGGCGAAATCTACATTGGATACTATGACGCTAGTTAAAGCCTTAAATTATTATTTACCCAGAGACATCGTGGTCAAAAAGGCTTATAGGGTTAGCGATGATTTTAATGTCCGACGCGACGCTTTGAGCCGGGAGTACCATTATTATATTTTTAATAGCGATACCCGATCACCATTTAGTCAAAGGTTTGCTCTATTTGTGCCCAAAATGCTAGATGTAGAGACGATGAATGAGGCCTGCCAGCTTATTCAAGGCGAGCATGATTTTGCCTCCTTTGCCAGCTCTTTAGATGATAGCAGGAGTACTCTGCGTAATGTTTATGAGGCAGGAATCGAGAAAAGAGGAGATTTTACCTTTTTCCGCATCGTGGCTAATTCCTTTTTGCCCCACCAGGTACGAAGTACAGTAGGCCTTTTAATCAGGCTAGGGCTGGGTAAGCTAGGTATCGAAGGTTTTCGTGATATAATGGAGGCAAAGAGTTTAGGTTTGGCTGGTCCCTTGTCCCCTGCTTGTGGTTTGTGTCTTGAGAAGGTCAATTATCCTAAGCCTTTGGGAAGCTAGCGATGAAAACTTATAGTCCTAAAGCTAAAGATATCGAGCGGGAGTGGTGGGTGATTGATGTCGCGGATAAAACTTTGGGGAAAATAGCGACACAGGTAGCTAATTTGCTTATGGGCAAGCATAAGCCGATTTATGCTCCTCATATTGATACCGGTGACTATGTTGTGGTAATTAATGCTGCTAAAGTAAAGGTGACCGGGAAAAAAGCCGAACAAAAGATTTATTACAGACACTCCGGATATCCCGGAGGCTTAAAGAGCCGAAGGTTTGAGGAACTATTTAGTAAAGACCCTGTCCTTGTGATTGAGCTTGCGGTTAAAGGGATGTTGCCTCATAATCGTTTAGGCAGAGCTATGTTTAAGAAACTGAAAGTTTATCCAGGGAATGAGCATCCTCACCAAGCTCAGATTTCCTTTCGTCACCCTGAGCGAAGCGAGGAACTCAGAACTAACGGGAGAAAAGAAAGCGAAATATTACCAAAGGAAAGGTGATAACTTATGAGCGAGGAAAGTTACGTTTGGGGAACGGGTAAACGCAAATGTGCTATAGCCCAGGTCAGGCTTTTCCCCGGCAAGGGGGAGATAATTGTCAATGATAAGCCTTATCAAGAAGCTTTCCCTCGTGTCGAGCATCGTCATATGATTGAACATCCTCTTTTAGCTACAGATAACATGGGCAAATTTTCTGTTATGGTAAAAGTGAATGGTGGTGGCCTCAGTGGTCAGGCCGGAGCAATTCGTCATGGCATTGCTCGAGCTCTTGCCAAAGAAAATGAACTATTTAAGCCCATGCTACGTAAAGAAGGCTTGCTTACCCGGGATGCTAGGATCAAGGAACGTAAAAAATACGGACTCAAGCGGGCTCGCAAGGCACCACAATATACCAAGCGCTAAACGTGCTCCAGCTTATTGATTGGCAGCGTGTGACTGTGTTTTGGATTTTCTTTCATTGCTCCAGACAAGAAGAACAGCTATAATATTAACCTGCTGGGGATTAGTCTAGCGGTAGGACGGCTGACTCTGGATCAGTTAGGCCAGGTTCGAATCCTGGATCCCCAGCCAATTTGGCGCATTCGTCTAGAGGCCTAGGACACCTCCCTCTCAAGGAGGAGACCACCGGTTCGAATCCGGTATGCGCTACCAGGTACCTCTTTGAGTTGATATGCTATTCTGTGAATTCGACCACCACTTCTTTGACGTCCCATAGGGGCTCTATCTTCTCCAGTATTTCGTCCTTGATATTGTTGGCAAACTGGTGGTCTTGAGGTAAATTAATAAGCACTGTGACAACTCCGTCCTTCACCTTAATATCTTGTATCAGGTTTGTGCGCACTACATTTAACCCGGTCAAAGGGTTTATAACTTTCCTGAGGCGCTGACGGACTATCTCCGTCGTGGTCGGCTTCTTTTCTTTGACCAGGCCGTGACGCTCTTCATAGTTTTGTATGGCTGAGCGTAAGCCTTCTACAGCAAGTACCGAGCAATGGGCTTTAATTTTGGGAAGACCTCCCAGGGCATCTGAAGCTTCTTTCCAGGTAATGTTCTTTGCTTCATCCAATGTCTTTCCCTTAGCTAGCTCCGTAATTATAGAGCCGGTAGCTATATTGGAAGCACAGCCATAAGACTCAAACTTGACATCCGCGATGGTATTCGTCTTGGGGTCAACCTTTATGTAGACAGACACCATGTCCCCACAGGCTGGGCTGCCTTCGGTTGCCTTGCCATCGGGATTCTCAATCTTACCCACGTTGCGGGGGTGTCGAAAGTGTTCCAGTACTATGTCGCTATATGGAAATTTCATCTCTAAGCCTCCTCTTTTTCTTCGTTTTTTCCTAAGGGACTGATGCCTCTCAGTTCTTCCACTATCTCGGCTAATGCCTGGACAACAGCGTCCACATCTTCCGTGGTGTTATAACGCCCAAAGGTGAAGCGTATTGACCCGTGTGCCCTTTCGTGGTCGCCGCCTATCCCGGTGATGACGTGGCTGGCCTCCAAAGAGCGGCTGAAACAGGCGGAGCCGGTGCTCACCGCAAAACCACGCATGTCGAGATGGAGGGTGATGGACTCGCCCTCCACAAAGTGGAAGGTGATGTTAGCATTCTGGGGGAGCCTCTTCCGGCGAGGGCCATTCAGGGTACTGTGGGGTATCTCGGCAAGCATGCGGTCAATAAGGTGGTCGCGTATTTCTTGCAGGCGCTTGGTTTCTTCGGGGGTGACCAGTTCCACAGCTTTGGCAAATCCTACTGCCCCAGGTATGTTTTCCAGCCCCGCCCGGAGATTGAATTCCTGAAATCCGCCATCCACCCACTTGGCTATTTGTGTTCCTTGACGGATGCAAAGGCCTCCTGTGCCCTTGGGGCCATGGATGGTATGGGCCGATACAGTAACAAGGTCCACAGCTATCTTCTTCATGTCCAGGGGGACTCGCGTAAAGGTATGAGTAGCATCAGTGTGGAAAAGCACCTCTTTCTCACGGCAGATACGACCGACAGCTTCGATATCCTGGATGGTACCTATTTCCTGGTTGGCATGCTGGATGGAAACCAGAATGGTCTCATTGGTTATGGAATTTCTGAGCTGGTCCAGATTTACAAAGCCTTCCCCATCCACATCCAGGTAGGTCACCTGAAAACCCTGTTTTTCCAGCGTTTGTGCGCTGTGAAGCACAGGGAAATCCTCGATCTTTGACACAATTATGTGTTTGCCTTTCTTCTTACTGAGGGCCAGCGCCACTCCTTTGAGAGCAATGTTAGAGGACTCGGTGCTTCCCGAAGTGAAAATAAACTCTTCAGGGGCAGCACCTAAAGCATTGGCCAGAGCCGCTCTGGCTTGGTCTAATACCTCTCGAGCTTCTATTCCTTGAGAATAGCCAAACTCCGAGGTGGCAACCGCGTATGTATCAAAGAAATATGGTCTCATCGCTTCCAGCACCCGCTCATCCAAACGAGTAGCTGCTGCGTTGTCCAGGTAAATAAATTTGTCTGCCATTTCCTCCTCCGTCATATAAAGAGGGTTATTGTTGATTCTTTAGCCTCGTCTATGTAGGTGCCAACTGCACAGTAATCCGATATCAAATCATCACGGAGGTCTTCTTTCCTCATGCCCATTATCTGCATTGTCATGTCGCAGGCGAGTATCTTTCCTCCAAGCTCATGGAAATCCTGTAGCAGCCTCTCCAGAGATGCCGCTCCGGCTTTCTTCATCCTCCGCTTCACCATCCATTTACCAATGCCCAGCATGTTCATTTTAGATAGAGGCCCCTTTTCCAGTTCACCTTTCTTGAGACGCTGGAGACCCCAGAAGGTAAAGAACAGTGATGCTTCCATCCCCATGGCAAGGGCCCCGTTGGCTATAATGAAGGCGCTGTACACCTTATCCATGTCGCCGCTATGAACTATTATAGTAACTTTGCCAGCCATAGTCTTTTCCTCCTTCTACTTGCGTATTTTGATTTTCCACATCCCACCTTCCTCTTGTACATCAATGAGTTCCAGTCCCAAGGCTTTTACTGCCATCGGTATCTCCTTCTTGGAAGCAGGATGTGTTCCAATAACCTCCACAATATCGCCCTCTTTTGCTTTCCTCAAAGCCTTGCGAGTCTCAACTAAAGGAACAGGGCAAGTTTCACCTCTGCAATCCACCTTTATCTCAGCCATTTCGTATCACCTCCATACAAACCTTTGGGTACCGTCGCACCATTTCAGCCTTTTCAGCGAAGAACAAATATTTACGGTTAGCTTGGCTTTCTCCAGCAAAAGCAGTCTCCAAATTATCTTTGGTATTACTCATAGTACACACCCTCCCGCTCTGTTTAAATTGATTGTAAATCGTGAAATAGCTTTATGTATGTAACTTATGTCTCACAGGAATGCTGAGAAAAGTACTCTAATAATCTTGGAAAGTCAACTTTGTAGCCTTGCCTAACTAGCTTGCTCAAGTAATACTTTCGGTTAATTTGCTTCAGCCTTGTTACCTGTTTCTTCTATATGCTAAACTTTGCCACAATTAAATGAGAAAACGCGTTTTCTCTGGCTTCCGCCCCACAGGCAGACAACATATTGGTAACTACCTGGGAGCGGTACAGAATTTCATAACACTTCAGGATGAATATGAATGCGTCTATTGCGTGGTGGATATTCATGCTCTAACCACTCTGGAAAACACAAGATCCCTTCGGGAGGATATTTATGAAATGGTGCTTGACTGGCTGGCGGCCGGCATTGACCCACAAAAGAGTATCATCTTCGTTCAATCTCATGTTCCTCAAGTGGAAGAGCTCCATACTTTGTTCAGTATGGTGACTCCTTTAGGCTGGTTATTGCGTGTTCCGACGTTTAAGGAGAAGGTTAAGATGCAGCCACATAACGTCAATTATGGGCTGGTTGGCTATCCTGTTCTCATGACTGCCGACATTGCCCTTTATAAGGGAGAGGTTGTTCCTGTGGGCGAGGACCAGCTTCCTCATCTTGAATTGGCTCGGGAGATAGTGCGCCGGTTTAACTCCCTTTTCGGGTTTGTATTTCCTGAGCCACAGGCGAAGCTTACCAACTTTCCTCTAGTTCTGGGCCTGGATGGGGCGCAGAAGATGAGCAAAAGTTATAATAACCAAATTGAGATAGCTGCTTCCCCCGAGGAAATCTTGGCGAGGGTGATGACTGCAGTTACAGACCCGGCACGGAGGTATCGCTCTGACCCGGGGCATCCTGAAGTATGTAATGTTTTCCGCCTCCACAATTTTTTTACCCCGGCCCGAGTAGAGGAAATTGCTTCGGAATGTCGTGGCGCTCGCATCGGCTGTGTGGACTGTAAGAAGATACTGGCTCAGAGCATCAGTGCGAATCTGGAGCCTTTCCGGGAAAGTCGGGCTGCTTTAGCCTCCAAGTCTGGTTATGTCTATCAAGTTCTTGCCGACGGAGCTGACCGGGCTGAAGTTATAGCTAAAGAGACTATCGGAGAAGTCAAAGAAAAAATGAAGCTCCTTCAGCGTGCCGATTTGGAGCGACTCGGGTAAGACATAGCCAGTATTTCCAAAATCCTCGTGTCTTGAATTATGAAGGTATAGCGGAATATGAAGTCACCTGATAGCGTGTTCAATGTATTGGCGAAAGAAGGATTAACTACACTGGAAGTCTTCTATAACAGGCGGGAAGACAAATTTATATTGAGGGGGATGAAGGATTGGGAGGAAGGCATACAGTGGGATAAATATATGGTTGACTTTACTCAGGAAGATATTTTAACCGATGATTACAGGTCAGTGGGTACAAAAGCACTGGCGAAAGTATTCTCTAACCTTGGTTTAGAAGATTACTTGAAGAGAATCGAAGACCTTCTGAGAGAAGGGAAACACCACGGAATTGAGTTTTATCATAACCGCAGACTGAATATAAGGGTAATGTATTGTAAGAGTGTTAATGCTCCTGCGGTACGAAACAAGCGACATGCGCTACGCGCTGGTGGAATACGGAGGCATGAGCCAGACGAACCCGAGATAGATGTTCTCGTGGATGGGCTGAATCTGGCTAGAGCCATGTCATACAAAAATGCCTTAGCCCGTATACCTTATGGTGGCTCAAAGATACTTGTCCAGTGTGCCCCAGTTGACCTCGGTGACTTTGAAGCCCTGGGCTTTCTCGCCTATATAATCGACAGGACTCGCTCGTTTACTGGACCTGATATGGGATTTGAGCCGGCAATGGCCGACATTATGCGAGAAAGATTTACCAAGGCTATTACTGGCGGCATAAAGAGTCCGTTGGGTCCCACCGGCGGTGTCACCGCCTATGGAGGTTATTTAGCTATCAAGGAAGCATGTGATTTCGTTTACGGCGGCGGTAGTCTATCTGGTAGGCAGATAGCCATTCAGGGATTAGGCGCATGCGGTTACCCGCTTGCCGAATATCTTTTGAGGGAAGGCGCCGCTCTCATAGTTAGTGACATAGACAGGTCAAAGGTTGATAGACTGCAACGAGCCTGGAATACTGAGGTTGTCAAATCTGTCCAGCCCGAGGATATCTATACGGTGAAGGCTGATATATTTGCGCCCTGTGCTGTAGGCGGCATAATAACCGAGGACATGATAGGCAAATTCCAGTTTGACATCATAATGGGGCTGGCTAATAACCAGCTCAGAGCCACCAGTCAGGAGGGGGAGATAGAAATAGCCAGGCGGCTGGCGAGGGCAGGTATTCTCTTTGTCGTTGAATGGGCGTATAATGTCGCCGGGGTGCTTGTAGGTTGGGCAGAGTATATATTCGGGGAAGAAGCGTCCTTTGCTAAAATAAAGCCCCGTGTAGAGTTAATCTGCAGAGATAACCTGAGAAAACTGCTTGATGAAGCAAAGAGAGTAGATAAAACACCGACAGAGCTGATATATGACAAAGTTGAAGACGCCATCTATTCGGGAATTTCATTTAGTGAATTATTGCATGAAGGAGGTGTAGATGTAAGTTAATGACTACAAGTAGAATAATTATAAATTCTAAAGGGAGGTTTTGGATTGAATAAGATAATTGTACCGATACTAAGTGTTGTTTGTGTCGGGCTTGCCATAGCCCTGGTGGTGGTATTAGTACGGGGCGTTGGTGGCCAGCCACAGGAACCCGTGGAGCCAGCCATGGAATATACGATTGGTATAGCCCAGCTTGGTACTCACGACGCTTTGAATGCGGCTCGTGAAGGCTTTATTGACCAGATGGCTGAAGAGGGCTTTGTCGAAGGGGAAAACGTCGATTATATTATCAGAAACGCTGAATTTACATCGTCAGATTATGCTACAATCGCTCAGTATTTTGTTTCGGTAGATGTGGACTTAATCTTCAGTATCGCCACGTCGATAACTCAAGCCTGCGCTGATGCAGTTGAGGGCACTGACATACCGGTAATTTTTGCTGCCGTGACCGATCCGGTAGCGGCTGGGTTCGCTGATAACTGGACTGTGCCGGGCGGCCAGGTAACCGGAGCTAGTGATTGGGCGGATGTTGGAGCCCAGGTAAAACTGGGTATGGATATTTATCCTGCTGCGAGGTTAGGAGTTATCTACAATGCCGGTGAGGTGAACTCGGTGGTGCAGATAAACGAGCTCAATAAGGTTAAATCGAGCCTGAATATCACGGAGATTGTTCCAGCTACAGCAGCGACCACCGCCGATGTTTATGCCGCGGCAATGTCCCTGGTTGGCAGGGTTGATGCTATATGGGTGCCTTCTGATAACACGGTAGCAGGAGCTATACAGGCGGTGGTAGCGGTTTGTGAAGATAATGATATACCATTATTTGGCAGCGATATTAGCAGCATAGCGAAGGGAGGATGTATTAGTGGTGAGGGTCTCGATTACTATGTCAATGGCCAGGAAGCTGCTAAGCTAGCGGCTCAAGTTCTGGAAGGTGAAGACCCGGCTAACATCCCTATTAGCACGACCCCAATGACAATCATATATCTGTGCCCGGCTGCAGCGGAGAGGATGGGGGTAACCATTCCTCAGGCAGTCCTGGATACGGCCACTGAGGTATGCGGTAATCAGACGCAGGAACTATAATCACCGTTAATTGAATAACTAGGAGATAGCAATCCAAACTCGGAGAGGAGAGGGTATTGCTTGATGTTCTGAGTTATGTATTGCCTTTTTCGCTCTATGAGGGGCTGGTATTTGGATTTGTCGCTATAGGTGTCTATCTCACTTTCCGTGTGCTTGGTTTTCCCGACCTCACTGTGGATGGCAGCTTCACTCTGGGGGCAGCGGTCGCCGCCGTGCTTATTGTCAAAGGCGTGAATCCATTCCTGGCAACGCTGGCTGCAATCGGAGCAGGCTTATGCGCTGGTCTGGCGACATCATTGCTCAACACCAAGCTGAGAATACCGGCTCTGCTGGCTGGTATCCTGGTGATGGTCGCCCTGTACTCTATAAATCTGAGGATTATGGGGGGAGCCAATGTTTCCCTTCTTCGCGAGGTAACCATCTTCTCTCTAACCTCTCAATTGCTGGGACTGGAAACTCGTATTGCGTATCAGCTCGTGGTCGCCGGAGTGCTGGCGGTTATCGTTTTCTTCATCTTAAACTGGTTCCTGCGCACTGAGATTGGTCTGGCGTTGAGGGCAACAGGCGACAATGAGCAGATGGTGCGGGGTTTTGGGGTAAATACCGATATGACCACGATACTTGGCGTCTCCATCTCCAACGGGCTTGTGGCCCTCGGTGGCGCGGTGGTGGCTCAGGGTCAGGGATTTGCCGATGTGGGCATGGGGATAGGGATGATTGTGATAGGCTTAGCCTCGGTGATAATCGGCGAAGCATTATTCCGGCCCAAGGGCGTGGCCAGGCTTCTGCTGGCAGCGCTGGGCGGCACTTTTGTCTACCGCCTGGTCATAAGTATTGCCCTCAGATTAGGTATGGCTCCCAGTGATTTGAAGCTGGTTACAGCCATATTGGTGATTATAGCTCTGGCGGTTCCATACCTGCAGAAGAAGGTGCAACGCGAGTGGCTGCCACCGGCGGCAAGATGGTAAAAGGATAATTCTGATGAGTGAGAATAAGAGTTTGCTCAAGCTCGGGAAAATAAGCAAGGTCTTCTCTAGAGGCACTATAGATGAAGTTAGAGCGCTGGATAAAATTAACCTGGATGTCAACGCCGAGGACTACATCGCCATTATCGGTAGTAACGGGGCCGGGAAAACTACCTTACTTAATATAATTGCCGGCGTATATCCACCGGAGAATGGTGGCAGGATTACTGTTAACGGCAGGGAGGTTAGCGGGCTGAGTGAATATAGACGCGCCCATTATGTTGGCCGGGTATATCAGGACCCTCATACAGGCACTGCCGCCAAGATGACCATAGAGGAAAACATGGCCATGGCCTTGTTGCGGGGGCAGCCAAGAGGATTACGCGCAGCCAGCAATAAACAGCGTAGAGAGTTGTTTCGTGCCGCTCTGGCTCCGCTGGGACTGGGACTGGAGAACAGGCTCAATGCTCTTGTAGGTACGCTTTCGGGAGGGCAAAGACAGGCTCTGTCACTGGTAATGGCTACTTTGAGTAAACCAGCAATATTACTGCTTGACGAACATGTAGCCACGCTGGACCCTAGGACAGCCCAGATAGTGCTCGATTTAACCGAAATGCTCGTAAAACGGGAGAAGATGACCACTATCATGGTTACCCACAATATGGAGATGGCTCTTCGCTATGGTAATCGGCTTATTATGATGCATAAAGGCAGAATTGTAGTTGATATGAACCGGGAGCAGAAGGCTAATCTCACCGTCCATGACCTCGTCGTCGCTTTCGAACGTGCCAGCGGAGAAGAATTCGCTGATGATAGCGTCCTGCTTCCCAATGGCTAGAAATTTGGCCTGGGCAAGTTCATCGGGTAGTCTCATCACGGCGTCGGCATTTCAGATTTATAATCAGGCGAACCAAAAAGACATTCTACTTCTATGAGCAAATTTAGCTATAAGCTGGTGACAGGCGATGTCGAGTTGCAAGATGCCTTCGAAGTGAGGAGGCAGGTGTTTGTCCGGGAGCAGGGCATCTCAGAAGACCTGGTGTTCGATGGGCATGACAGGGAAATGCTGCACATGGTGGTCAAGGATGGAGAGAGAGTTATCGGTAGCACCAGAGTTCAATTTTTGGCCGACAACCAGGCCAAGCTGGAGAGAATGGCTGTCTTAAAACGTTACCGCCGTAAAGGTATCGGGAAGGAAATGCTCCTGTTTTTGGATGCAGTATGGAAGGATAAACAGGTGCAGCAAGTAATTATCCACGCCCAACTTGAAGTCGTTCCCTTCTATAAGTTATGCGGCTTTGACGAACTTGGCTTGCCTTTTCAGGAAGCGGGCATTGAGCACATAAAGATGCACAAACGACTTTGACTCGGTTTGCCGAATGACAGACAATTGTGATGTTGTAGGGCAAGGTCTTGACAAGAACTGGGGAGGGTTGGTAGCATCTTACTTTAGTCGATTTGCCTGAAAACGACTGACCCAATAGATTAAGCAGGGTTTCATCAAAGTAGAAGGGGGTAGATGAAAGCAGTAATCACTAGTATTGGGGTAGCTATTATACTAGCCTTAATCTTTTCCTTGCCAGCGCTGGCTCAAGGGAGCGATACCATCACCATCACTATGACAGGGGTCAATGATATTTCCATCAGCCTGGATAAAACACAATGGCTGCTAGGAGAAGTGGCCGCAAATACAGAGTATGCGACAAGCCCGCCGATAGAGTGGTGCACTTTGACTGTAGAAGGCAACTGTAATGTGAATACCTTTATTGTGGGGGAGGATGCTGAGTGGATTGATAATCCCAGCGCCTATAAATGGGCGCTGAGCAACGATGGCACCAACGGGGAAAATGTGTATGGGTTATGGTTCCGTATATCTGGCGATACCGCACGGGGTTATGTTCCTATCACTAAGACAGAAGGCGAATTTTGGCCTTATTCTGGAGGCTCAAGCTTGGCTCCCGAGGATACCAAGCAATTTGGTCTGAAATTACTAACACCGATCTACTTCGTTGGTGGCAGGCAGATGCAAACCCAAATCACCATAAGCGCAGTAGCTGCCTGATGATGAGGCATGTCGAATTAGCCGAGCTCATTGCTGCTTTACTGGTCATCCTCCTGCCTTCTTTTACCCTGGCTCAGGACTTTAGCTTCAGCATTTCTCCCGCCGAGGTACACATAGATAACTTGTCTCTGGGAGAGGCAGCAGAATTCGAATTGACCATTCACAATAAGGAAGAGCTAGCTCATAATTTTACAATCGCTGCTTTTCAGCCTCCGGAAGAGGAAAGAAGGGAAGGGAGGGCTGAATTCCCTGATGATAGCTGGATAAGCTTTTCATCTCAAGAAATCGAAGTAGCCGCTAACTCTGCGGCCGATGTAATGGTAACGGTAGCTATACCGCTGGAACAAAAATGGGCAGGCGGGGATTGGGAGATATGGTTGGGAGCCGCTGCAGAATCCAGTGACCTGTTGGCCGTAAGGTTATATGTTCGCCTGCTAGTGTCTACAAGCAGAGCCAAGTCTAATGCAGGATTGATAGCTGGAATTATCGTGGGCACAGTACTCCTTGGCTGGGGTGGCTATTATTACTTCAGACGCAAAGCCAAGCCCGAATGACCGTTAAGCTTCAGGGCACGAAGTTAAAGCCTCGTATGTCATTTTGAACGTCCGAAAGTTGCACAGCAATCTCCTGACCCTCCACGACATTGCTTCTTCTGGCAAAGTCAGTCTCGCAATGACAAAGATGCAATACCGATTATTGAAGCGTCATCTACAGGGGGTCATAGTACTATTTTCTACTCCAAAACAGTACCGATGGGTGATTCACATAAACCTGGCTGACTGGTATGCTAAAAATACCAAGGCATCATTATGTAATAGCAGAGGCGATATGAAAGTAGCTGAATCTACCTCTCAAAGTTATGAAGCTGAGCTGGTCGAGAAGCTGCGCTCGGGCAGCAACACGGCCATGGAGGAATTCTATAATATTTATAGGAACAGGCTCTACTCTCTTGTATTGGAGCAAGTAGACCGAGACCAGACTGTAGCTGAGGATTTGGTTCAGGAAACATTCCTTGCTGCCCTGGGTTCGCTGGATAAATTCCGTGGTGACAGCCAGCTCTATACCTGGCTGCGCAGTATCGCATTTCACAAGATAAAGGACTTTTATCGTCGCCGGGCGCGAGAGCCTAAACCCGGGGAATCATCCCCCGATTTTGATGCCATGAAGCAGCTAGAGCAAACTGGGGACGATAAACCAGCGACCCTCACTGTGATGGAGTCTGAGGAGATTCGCCAGTCAGTTCGCCAGGTTTTGGGGGGTTTGCCTCACGATTATCAAAAGGTGCTGGTAATGAAATACCTCCAAGAAATGCCTGTGCTGGAGATAAGTCAGGTTATGGGTCGTTCACCAAAGTCGGTTGAGGGGCTGCTGTCGCGGGCTCGGAAGGCAATGCGGGATAACCTGGCGGAAAATAACCACGGAAAGTGACTATAAACCCCCGCCCAATTTGGGCAAGAATCCCCATCCAGATTGTATGGGTTTTTATTTTTGTTCTAGATTCGGATTCAGGTTTGGCTTGAGTATCCAGGGAATGCCTCACCTCTAAATTCTGTAGTGTAACCTTTCGGGGTCGTGAAGCACGAGGCTAAAGGAGACCCACAAAAATCTGCTATTTTTACAGGGATCTGATAAAGATTCGGACTAAGTCCCCTATTAATCTGCGGGAGCCCATAGAGGGCTCCCGCTTTGCTAGGAGGAGGTTTAGAGTGAAGGTGAAGATATTGTCTTTTTTACCGCCTGGAAAGCGTTGACCAGCCCCTGCCCCGTACCATCCTCATCGATGAGAGTACAGCTATTTTCAATAGCCCACCGCACCTCGTCATTTACTACTCCATTGCCGTTAGTATCCTTGGCGACGCTGAAAACCAGGGCAGCTACCCCTGAGACATGGGCCCCGGCTGCTGAGGTGCCAGTTTTATAGCCATACTGATTTTGGGGCAGTTCAGAGTAGATGTTAAAGCCTGGGGCAGCTACATCCACCCAGTCGCCATAGCTGGACAACAAAGCTAAGGAATTGTTTTGATTGGTGCCGGCCACCGCAAGACAATTGTCGTAATAAGCCGGGTAAGAAGGCTCCGAGCCACCTTTATTGCCCGCCGCTGTTATAAGTATTGCTCCCTGGCTCCAGGCATAGTTTACCGCTTTTTCCAAATTTGCCGATGCTCTCATGGACAGGCTTATGTTGATAACTTTAGCTCCGTGGTCCACCGCCCAGACTATGCCTCTGGCTACCACCGATGACTCGCACATTCCCATATCGTCAGCCACTTTCACATTCATTAACTGACATTCCGGGGCGATAGCGATAATGGTGCCTGCCATGTGGGTCCCGTGCCCATAAAAGTCATCGCTTGTCGGGCTATCGGTGAAATTGACCTCAGCCACCACCCTGTCAGCAAAATCTAAGTTATCCTTATTAATGCCTGTATCAAGCACGGCCACTATAATTGAATGGCCACCCCTGGTTATTTGCCAGGCCTGGGGTGCCTCGATCTTGCTTACCCCCCACCTCTCAGCCAAATAATTGTCATCGAGACAATAAGTTGTCTGTGGGGAAGGTCCATAGCTTAAGGAATCGCTATTATCGGCATGTGCCACATGATAGGCAGGCGAATAACTGTAGGCTGACGTGCTTTCCTTGGCAAGTAACACATCGTGGACTAACGCCGCAACGAGTATTAACTCAACCAGCGTCAGAACTATGGCTAAATATTTTAGCTTCTTCAATACAAATTATATATAGCAGCCATCCTATCCAACGGGAATCACCCATAGGTACCGTTTCGGTACTGTTTTGTTTGGAATTTAGTAACGTGACCTTTTGCCTAGTACTTTTTAACCAGGATTGTTTGACACTAGAAAAGTGCCGTGCTAGCATTAAGTACTGCATGTGAACTTAAGTGGGAGGTGGGGCAAAGGAAGCAAGTTGTGTAGTACCTTTGGTATCTACCGCTTGGTGGCAAATTCAGAAAAACCCCCTAAAAGTACTGGAAAAAGCAAGGGATTTCTCTCTTTTTTACGACTATATATATGACGAAAGTAATATGACAATGGTAATATGACAAAAGTAATAGGCTATTAGTCCTGTTAGGAGGGCAGATATGAAAAGGATAATATTTTCCTTAGTCGGTGTGGTCATTCTGGTTGCCATGTCGCTGCACACCACGGCAATACCTCAGACAAGCCAGGCAAGCCAGTCGAGCGAGGAGGTGAAGGTTCAGCTTGCCATGATCCTCGACGGTTCTGGCAGCATTGATTCCACTGAGTGGGCTATCATCGTCAACGGGCTGGCTGATGCCGTTGGAAACCCTGACTGCGTTCCCCAGGATGGCTCGGTGGAACTGACCGTGATTCAGTTCTCCACTAACGCCCGGCTAGAAGTAGGACCGGTGGTCATTAACCCGTCGAATGCGGGCGATGTATCCGATGACATCAGGAATATTTCACAGTTGAGTGATAGCACCTGTATTTCCTGTGGCATCTGTCTGGCTGCCGACACGCTGAGAGATTCGGTCAACTTCGACCCTGGCATCAAGCAGGCGCTCAACCTGGTCACTGACGGCGTGCCCAATCGGTGCTCGTGCGTAGAGGGTAGCTGCGGCTACAGCGGCTCTGGCTGCAGTGGCTATGCTGCTCAGGACAGCGCCGAGTGCGCTAGGGCATACGCGCTTGATGAACTCGAGATGACTGTCGACCAGGATGAGTTCGACGCCGAGGGTATCGGCATCACAAGCGCGAACCGCAACTGGTTGAGAGACTACATCGTCTGGCCACAGCCTGGATATATTGCCCCACCGTTCGATCAGGGCATGGGCTGGGTGCGCGTGGTCGAAGACTTTGAAGAGTTCGCCGAGACAATCTGCGAGAAGTTCCAAATCGTATTATATGGCTCCATCACCGCTCATAAGTTCAACGACCTGAACGGGGATGGCGACCAGGATGGTGGTGAGGATGACCTTGAAGGTTGGACAATGACCCTGTACGAAGGCTCCGACTGCACCGGCGGCCCTCTGGCCTCAGGCACCACCGACATCAACGGCAATGTGGTCTTCGATGGCCTGGGAGTTGGCACTTACTCCGTCAAGGAGACGCTGGAGGGTGGCTGGACTAACAGCACTGCGCTCTGCCAGCAGGTCCCCATCGGTGCCGGAGAGTCTGCCACCCTTAACTTCGGCAATGTTGAAAGCAACCTGGATATAGAGGTGGTCAAGACAGCCGATCCAACCACCGTCTCAGAGGCCGGCACCGTGGTTACCTACACTTACACCGTGACCAATACCGGCGACGTTACCCTGACCGGCATTAAAGTCACCGACGACAAGCTGGGCGACATTACCCTGGGCAAGACCACGCTGGATCCTGATGAATCTACCAGCGGTACTGCCAGCTACAACGTCACCCAGGCTGATATTGACGCCGGCGATGACATCGTCAACGTTGCTGACGTAACCTGCGAACAGGAGGTTACCGATAGTGACAGCGCTACGGTCGAGATATATGCAGAAGCGGACATCAAGATCGTCAAGACAGCCGATCCGACCACCGTCTCAGAGGTGGGCACCGTGGTCACCTACACTTACACCGTGACCGATACCGGTGACGTTACCCTGACCGGCATTAAAGTCACCGATGACAAGCTGGGCGACATTACCCTGGGCAAGACCACGCTGGCACCTGATGAATCTACCAGCGGTACTGCCAGCTACAACGTCACCCAGGCTGATATTGACGCCGGCGATGACATCGTCAACGTTGCTACCGTAACCTGCGACCAGGAGTTTACCGATGAAGCTACGGCTACTGTCACCATCACCCAGAGGCCACCCCCATCCCCTGCCCGTGGCGGCGGTGGTTGTCCTACCTTTAAATACCTTACGGTGGACTGGGAAGGGAATAACACCACGAAGCCCCTTTACAGAAATGGTAAGCTAGCGGTAGATTTGCTCGGGCCTAACCCCGATGGCAGTCACAGCTTGTTGCTGGAGCGGGCAACTCACGCACCTACTGTTTATGGGAAGACACATTACCTGATAATAATCAGGGAGCTCGAAGAAATACCTCTTCTTCCAGAGAATACTATAGCGATTGTGGTTTTTAACATAACTCCTGCGGATGCTGTTTTCGACAAGGATATTTTCCTGACACTGGGCTTTGACCAATTGCCTGAGCATGTTCTAAATGCAACCATAGCTTATTATGATGATGTTAATGAAGTATGGGTACCGGTGGATAGTGAAGCGGGCGGACCAAATGGCGTGGCAGAATTGACTCTATCTGCACCGATAAACCACTTCACCATATTTGGCGTACTGGCTGAAGTTGCCCCGCCATCTCCTGCCCATTTCGTGCCCAGTGGCTTGAGCATTGAGCCAATTGTGGAGAAGGTATGGGAACATGTTACCTTCGTGACCAAAACCGGGGAAAGCGTTACCATTACCGCCAACGTAGTCAACGATGGTGGGCAGGGAGGCACGTATATTGTTGAGCTAAAGCTAAATGGAGAAGCAGTAGATACCAAAATATTGACACTGGGTGCAGGGCAGAGCCAGCAGGTGAGTTTCACCGTATCTGGATTGGGCGATGGGCCGTATGAGGTGGAGGTTGCCGGGTTGAATGGTGAGTTCACAGCGTCACGGACCATCACCTGGTGGCTTATCATTGGCTTAATTATCTGGGTAATTGTCATACTAGCTGTGTTGGTCTGGGGTATAAGAAGAAAACGAAGAGCAACACAGGAAGGATAACCGAACCTGATACTCGGTTATCCTTCCTCCCTCTTTCACTCTGCCAAATTATGAAAAATTGTTAGCTGTGTGGCTATAAGTTAGGTGGTAACAGTGTAAATACTATAATCGTATGGAAATCACTCGCAAGAGGTTGGATAAATTGGTTAAGAAATGAGGGCAACAGATATGAAGCGCAAATTAGATCTCGTCATTCTTAGCTCGCTGGTGGCTTTGCTAATAATTACTTCTGGATGTGCTGCAGCTGGAGCTCAAACCAGGGAGTCTTATACCTATTCCTCTGAGATTTACGATGCCTCTAAAATTTCGCCAGCAACTGAACAGGAAGTTCTGGATTTTCTGGCTCTAGATACTACTGATGAAAATTTGTGGATATCAGGACGTTATGAGTGCGGGCATTTTGCTGCTGATATCTGGTGGAATTCCTATATGCAAGGACTCGAGGCTTGCATGGTCTGGGTAGAGCGTATGAAATGGGGTGAGGAACAACTCCACTGGGTAGTTAAGTTTCGCATTGAAGACGAAACTCAGAACTACTGGCTCTGGGTAGAGCCGTCAAGTGATGGGGTTGTTGACGAAGACGACTACGCAATTAAGGATACTTTTTGCGGAGAGGAGGCTTTCAATCTTTGCAAAACTTGGTGGGAGGAAAGCCTTAGCTAGGTCAAAGCTTGCATTGTCTACAAGGACAAAGCCTACTCTAAAGGTGAAACACCCCAAGGGAAAACAGTAGGACCTGGAACAGAAAGTCTATATTGAGGCTGGTATAATTTCACCTAGCATAAAGTGAGACGCTATATGAAATCAATCACGATTATACTTAACCCCAAATATTTGAATCTTGACACGGCACACTGGCTGTTGCTAAACTTAAGTACTAGGACTAAAGTACCAGGACTTAAGTTATGACAAGGCTTGGGCGGGCGGTTGCTGAGGCAGCTTTAAACAGAACTATTCTACTCTGTGTTATTTTCATTGGGCTAAACATTCTGGATGCATGGCTGACGGGGATTGCTCTAGGAGCCGGGAATTATGAACTTAACCCATTTCTGGGCATGAGGTT